>Ga0325414_1000900_pt1 | contig 26919 bp, 28 predicted proteins | sample PopdelMetagenome_8_FD_206183 | JGI IMG/M metagenome (GOLD analysis project Ga0325414, IMG submission 206183) | Populus deltoides microbial communities from Bellville, Georgia, United States - Leaf-PdKOR-R3 | ecosystem: Host-associated > Plants > Phyllosphere > Phylloplane/Leaf | place: USA... | reverse complement strand
AACATAAGCATCTCATGCTTAAGATCATCCATTTGTGTTTTGTCATGTTCCAAGCACAGTAAAGTTCGGACTTCACTGATTATTTCCGATGAAGTTCGAGTCTTAACGATTCACATGTTTTATAATAAACTTCGGATGCTCCACCATGTAGATAAGAAGTTTGGGAACACTATCTTGGTGCTCCACCACAAAGAATCATGGTACACCTTAATCATTAGCTAAAACAGCTTGAAAATGTGAGCACTAATGGACACAGAACAGGTGGGGGAGATGTCCTCATCATGTCAAAAAGAAGATTTTTCCATAAAAAAGAGAAGATATTTTCCGACAAAGAGGGCTAGACAAGTCTCCCTCACTAATAACAGAAGGAGAGCCCCCCTTCATTTCCAAGAGCAAAAGAACAAAACATCATCAACTCTACAAACTTCTTCCTACAGCACCACACATAATCTAAACAAAACTCCATTTAGTCGTCCAAAAGACAACTTCAAGAGGTCACAAAATAACCAACTAATTCCAGAACCACCAAAACCATAAAAATATATCAAGCTAATAAAAATATATATTGCCCTTAATTATGGCCTTGTGTGCCCTTAACTAACTAGAGTGGCACATTTAGCCTTGATTTAACCAAAGCATGGCAATTTCAGGTTTGGTCCTTGAACTGGCAAGAGTTGGACTGCTATTACCACTGCTATCAGAAAATGAGGCAAGTGTTTTCTGCAAAACCCCAGATGGAGAAGAGACTGTAGTAGCTGGAGGACTAATAGAATCACCATTTTCCATCATAGAAGAAGATTGATTGGTTCCTGTGGTGTTGCTTGTCCTCAGTTGTAACACCTCTGCCAAGGGGCCACCTGGGGCGCTGCTGGTGTTACCACATTCTTCATTTCGATCTGATTTGATTAGGCCTAAGCCCATTTGGATCTGACCCATTTCATCATCAGTAGACCTATTGCTTCCCATTGATAGACTGAGAGGGGAGAGATGGAGCTTCCCATCTGAGGAAACAGAACTTGTGTTTCTAGAAATTGCATCATTAGACCATGCATCAATAAAACTCCTTGGAGCCTCATCAAGAAACAGACTATATTGATTGCTTTGTTGGTCTTCTCTAGCATTAAAATTTCCAAATGAGTTCAAATTCAAAGACTCTCCTTGGTAATGCTGTTTGAGAACAGAAGCACTGTTAAAGGAACCTTCAGTAGCTAGTTCAATTTCTTTGTGCACTAGATGCGGCCATTGTTGATCATTTTTGGCTATAGGACCAGCTTCCCCTTTCAACATCCAGTCCAAGCTCCTTAAGCACAGAATCACCAAAAATTAGGGACTACTCAAGGGAACAAGAAAAAACAAACCAGTTTCGCAAATCACATCCCTCAAAATAATGACTAATTACTAAAATCTAAAGATCAAACCAACCTGGGTTCTTTGAATGTGGAACCATAGGCTCCATTAACATCAAAAGTTGAAGTCTTCTCGCTGGTTTTGTTTGCAAAAACTGGGGTCTGGATATATGGCTGAGGCATAGGCCCAAAAAACTGATCGTGAGAGGCAGAGCCACTGTTGCTGTTGTTGATTGTGGGTTTAGAAATGGCCACGGTAACAGGAGCTTCTGGACAAATAGCAGGATTATGGCGGTTCTTCTTGTTGTTATTGTTGCTAGCATTGAGTTCCACATGCTTTCTTGAACGGGGTCTGCCTCTATGCATATGACGCTCACAGTATTTCTGATCAGGTGCCACATCTCTTGAGCACCTCCATTTCTTCCCATCTGTTCTCCTACACCTCCCTGGTTCTAGATCTGCCCCATTTGAGAACCTTACATTCAATCCATTCCCCACTGCATGTGCTCAAAATAGAAAAAATTAACCACAAAGATTGCAATTTTGATGTACTTATGAATAACCCACCAAACCAAGAATATTCATCAAGAAAAAAAGAAAAGATATTGAGAGATTTAGCGTTACTTGGGGTTGGAATTAGAAATTGAGGAGGCACAGGGACTGAGGCCGTTATATAGTTGTATATCATGGCTTGTCTTTCAAGCTCTTTCCACTGTGTATTTGTAAAAGCAAACCCCAAAGACGCTGCCATATTGCCTCCTGCACTTAGCAAAAGAATTCACTGTATTTGTCAGTCCACACAAACCTTGACTCTTGCTCTCATAAAGGTTTAATCTTTGAAAGTTGAACAGAGAAAATGAGAGAGACACTAACAAGGAAAAACAGCTAGAAGTGGATAGGAGAGAAATTTTTCTACAACCTGGGGATCTGAAGGCAGAAGCTGCTGTAGAGATACTTGTTTCAGAAATGTCAAAAGGCTGCAAATTCCTAACCCCAACTGCACCGCCACTGGTAGCACCACCAGCAGCAACATGGTATATACGATCACTTATATAGTTCATCAAAGACTTGTTTCTATCACATGATGATGTGGGACCATTGTCAAACATTGGACGGTGGTGATTAACATGAGGAACCATCATAGGAGTACTAGAAGGAAATGATTGATGATGATCAATAGGTTGATGTAGCTTCACACCAAAATCAACATTACTACTACTAGTAGTAGTGTTTATTTCCTTAGCTACCTTGTTTGAAACGTTTAAGCCATCATCTGTTGTCATCATGATGAAAAATAAAGAAGAATTTTTTTTTTCTCAATTTAGGAAATTCCCTTTCCCATAAAACAAACCACAAGAACCTTTCTTGCACACAAATTCCAACCTTCAATTTTCTTGCTTATGGGGCTTTCTTTTTAAAGAGACCAAAGCAAGTTAGACCACCTTCTTGTGCCCCATGTCTTTAATTTCAAGCATATATGGGCTTATCTTTATTTCTGAAGAAGAAAAAAAACTCTCTCTATATCTCTCTAGTGGGTGGGTGGGGTGGAATCATGTAGGCTTGATGTGGGATTTGGTGATATAGGAATGGGTTGCCGCCATTCTTAGCCTTTGCTGTGCTTCCATGCTTCCAACATTCGCACTCTTGAGGCGGGCAGTAGTAGCAGTCAAATTAGTAATAGCGAACCCTCTCTCATCATTATTACCCTCTGTCGTTTTCTGCATGTAAAAGCTAGCAAAGCCGTACTAAACCATCACCTTTTTCTCTATATTTTTAGTGTTTTTTTCAAAAAAACAATTATTCTAAAAAATTTTAAAAATTATTATTATTTTTTAATGAAATGGTATAATTTCAATCACAGCACCTACTAAATATCATGTTTTTATTAAAATAGTATTTAACAGTGTAGTTGTGATTATTTAAAGTGATTATTAAAATAGTATTTAATAATGTGGTTGTTGTTATTTTTTAAATATTTTTTTTATTGAAATACATGTCAATAATGTTTTTTTACTTTTTAAAAATTATTTTTGATATCAGCACATCAAAACGATCTAAAACATACAAAACATATTAAATTTTAGCAACAAAAAAAATTAAAATTTTTTGGGAACGCGGTTTGCACTGCGTTCCCAAACATATTCTAAATATGATGTTTTTAAAGTGCGACCATTATATATTATATTTCTAAAACGTGACAATTTAAGATGTATTTCATAAGAATAATATTAATTAAAATTTAAATTGAAGGCTAAATCGAATATACAGTGCTATCTCTTTCTCGTGAAAAATACAACTAACACCCTCACTTTTCTCTTAAAAAACCAATTAAACACCCAATAAAAACAATGATTACAACTAGCTAGATCAATATAGTGCTTATGTATCAGAGTGGAATGCATGGAAGAATGAGATATTTATAAAAATATTTCATGTGATTATTGACAAGGAGTATATAATTTGGTACATGAATATAACATGAAGGGTCATTACTACGGATCCTAAACAAGTTTCTCCACCTGAATATATGCAGTACAAGCAACATGCTTAACAGATTCATCATGTAAGTAATAGATTTTTTATGATTAATATACGTTAACCGTTGAGTTTATATGTTTATCTTTTAATTTAATATTAATGTTTTATTAATATTAGGTTAACTTCTTGCTACGGGATGGTCGAGAGGCTGCATCTTATCCTCGTAGCATTGATGAAGAAAGTGAAGTTCACACTGTATCGTCCAGGTGGTTAAATGTTTATCACACTGGACTTAAAACCTTGGAGAGAGGCTAACTCTTGATGATATAATGGAAGAGGACAAGGCCACTCAGGCAGGAGCAAAAGTTGGATCCGGTTGTATAGTTCCTATATAGAGGAAACTTTATCTAAATTTTAATAAAATTAAAAATATCTCAACTCTCTAATATCATTAAGTAAATCAAATTTTAGATTAACAAAAACTATAATTTTATAAATTTTTTCATGTTTAAAATACAAAAATGACCCAAAACTTTACAATAGCCAAAACGGTTAGATCGTTTTGACTACAGTCCAACTGTTTTATCAATTATCTAGTTGTTTTTCAAAACAGTCCCGTTAAAAAAATTGTAGTTCAAAAACGCAACATTTCTCATTAATGTCACGGTTGTGAATCTCAATATTAATTATTGTGGTTCTAAAATGCAACATGTATCAAATGTCGTGTTTTTGAACTGCGATATTTTTAAATTATGCTATTTTGCTAAAAAAATTTATCTTGTACTATTTCAGCATTTAATTATATTTTGGGTATTAAATGTGGAGTTCATCCTTATATTTTATGATTTTTTTTTTTTTTGAGATTTGGACACACCAACCCTATTTTCCTCCTCCATTAACCTGCCACCTTTTCTTGACCGCCGTTTAGCATCAGCATTGGAAAGTGGCATGTCTCAAAAATCTTGCTTAACCAATTCTCTAAGAAATCAAAGATTGCTTTTTGATAAAGTCTAATGATTTAAGTGTAGTTTATTAATTACGAGGTTAGCTCGTCAAGTTTTTCTAATGTTTAACGTTATTCTTTCACATTCTAACATTTTAAATTTGGGATTTAAACCTTAATTAAATGGAAGCATACAACATTAATCATCTAACTATAACCCTTCAAGTTTCTTTTTGTTTGAACTGAACCCTTTTAAGTTATTGCTCAATCAATTATGATGATGTATCAAGAAATTCAAGTAGTTTAAGAGTAAGATTTATGTGTTGGATAATCAATTAATCTCTTGATTTTAATAATCTTATTCCTTCTTCCTGATCAAGATAACTGATAGCTAATACTCGGTGCCTGATAAGCTAGAGTGGTTGATAGCTAATACCTGTAAAATGTCTCCTTTCATAGATTTAAGAACTCTCAAATACTTAATTATGTATTTTTTTCAGAGAAAAGAAAAGGATATTTTAGAGAGAAATTAAAAGTATATATTAAAAAAATATATTTAGCCTCTAGAGATTGTCCTCCTCCTTTCAAGGATCCAATGTGTTTTTATAGTCCACGATTCTTACCTTTCAATTGAAGAAAATACTAAAAAATCATTATTTTCTAATAACATTAAAACATCTCTTATATGTCAGAGAATAAATATCTCCAACTCATCAAAATCTCATGGTTCAATATAGAGCCTAATAAGATTGTCAGAGTCACATGTATTTTGGCTTAATGCTTGGTTAAGACTGGGAATGATAGGTCTGACAACTTACAAAGCCTATACATGTTTGGTTTGAGCGCTTGATTAAACTCAATGATACTGGGTCTGATAATTTACAAAACCTATATATATACTCGGGCTTAGCGCTTAACCAAACTAAAAAAATATTAACTATGGTAGTTCGTTAAAATTATATATATTCGAGCTCAACGTTTGGTTGAGTTTAAGAATGTTGAGATTATGATAGTTCGTTAAATCTATATATACTTAAGCTCAACATTTAATTGAGTTTAAGAATATTGAGTTATCATTTTACCTTTGATTTTTTTATTTTGAACATGGATTTTAAACAAACAAAATATACATATAAAATAAGATAATCCATCAAATTATAATCCATTAATTTATGGTCGGTCATTAAATAAAAAGAGCAACAACTTAAAATGAGAGGATAAACTTGGTAAAGTACAAGACGAACCTCATCATCAGTATTTCTGTCGTCATAAACACCGTTAGAGGCACAGACACCAAGCCTCGGGAGGTGCACTAGGCCATAGATGGGGGCCACTTCAAGGTCCATTGAATGTGATGCATTAACAAACTGTACAGCCTCCCCTCCATTCCATGGCCGCACTTGGTTCATGCACCGCTTGCCCTCTCCAGTAAGTGCATCCTCCATAATTATGCTCAGATGATCCATGTCTAGATAGAGGAGGAGGATGCACCACCCTCCGCCTCCATTCAAATACATAACTTCTGATATAAAAAATTATCGAGCTAAAGAGTATCATCTCCATTTTTATATTTAAAAATATTAAATATCTGTACCCTTCTTTGTACAGGTGGAAAGGCTCATGTATCTAGATAAATGAAGATGGAGCCCTACGATTGTCGTCCCTGTCAATACCCTGGCCATGGGAGAGTGCAGTTCAACCATCACACAGAGAGTGAGGCTAGAATATCAATGTAGTGGAAATTAAGATGTGGATGTGACCAGACATGAGAGAGTGGGGCTGTGGTTGACAAAGAGAGGAGAATTCTTGGGCATGCGACAATGTAATTATTAGTTTTTGATTGTAGTAATCTGTGTTACAAAATAGGGTCCATTGACGAGACATGTCTTCGATTCGCTGGCTGGTTGGGGATGACTTGAGTGCTGAAACAAAACCGGCCATTGATCCGCTCTCAAGCTTTCTTACCAACTCAACTGGGTTTGATGCTGTGTGGTGATTTTGAATTACAAAAACATTGCTCCCATTTTTTTGTACTTAGATTACAGGATGGATCATTCACGTCTTTTCAATGTACTTTTTTTAATCTACAAGTAGTCATTTCCGAAAGCTTCAGAAATTGCAATATTTATGAATCTCCCCAGTTAATCTACACAACGACCATACATTTGTCCTTACAGAAAGAAGGTAGACAATATTGCTAGTTGTTCCATCCCAAGTCGACCAAGATTGTTTGAAGTGTTTGATCTTACCTTTGAATCCCTCCCATCAAAGAGCAGGGGGTGAATTTTATAATAAGATTGCGTGGAAGTTGAGGCAGCAGGTTCCCAAGGAAGATTGCCAAAGGTATGGGAGGGGATAGCTTTTAAAAAGAGTGTCATGGCCATGATCATGAAGCAAGAACAAGGGCATACATATGGCAATAACATTAATAAGGCCCTTCTCTACGGGAGGTTGGAGAAGACAGACAGAAGCACAATCATGCAGTAAGCCAAGCCAAATAAACAGCCTTCTCTTCCTCCTGGATCTTATGAAACATGGTGGTTAATGAAGGGAGAGGCGCCTAAGCAAGGGGTGAAAGAGGACAGTATGGACCGCCTACCTGGCTTATGCCTGTAATTAAACTCTTAAATCCTCACTTTTTTTCTTGGAGGAAGCTATTTTTTATTTTTATTTTTCGTTCTCTTTGGGCATGGACTGGCTTTTCATTCCCAAGGACCACCTAGCTCGCTAGCTGCTTGGTCAGGACCATGTAATTATTGTTGGGAGAAATAAACATATACGTTGGTTATGGATCTTATAGGCCTAGTTACAAGACTGGTCCGGCCTTGCGGGTCAATTTATTGACTCGAGGTTTGGATTACGCTATTTAGAGAGTGAAAAACCCGAAACCTTTTTCTTAAAAAACGATATTATTATAAGACATAACTTGAAGATCAAGCTAAAGACTTCATATACATATATATATATATTCTTGTTACTAAAAATCTATAAGATTATAATATTAACCAGGTAGGGTTTTTTTTATTTACTTCGTATCATTTAGTGTGTGTGTGTGTGTTTTCAATTCTTGCAAATCAGCTCTTTTGGGTTTTCATAAGTTTAAGGTATAATTTATTGAGTTTAATTTTATTATACCACAGAGACTGAGAGAAGGTATACTGGTAACGAGTATCCCAGTCCATTTCTATTATATTCATACAAATTTATTAAGAAATAAAATATATGTATATATATAATATGTACTATTTATTATTCAATATATAATAAAATTATATATATATTATTTTATTTTATTTTATATTGAATAATAACTAGTAGTCGGCTTCCAGTTAGGTTTCAAGACAAAACTCGTACCACCTTATCCATTACTCGTCAGAATGAATGTGATCCCTGTTCTTTTCCATTATCATCTTAATTTTGCAAAGTGGAAAAAGGAGGTGCACAGAAAGAAGAGGATATTATCTATTGCTCGAATTAGCAGCTTGAATGGTCAATTCTCAACAAACGAGTAATTCCAGCTCTATAAGTACATTGGGCAGATAAGTTTGAGATTTGTCGTTTCTTATTTGATGCTACCACTCTCTAGAGCTGAAGCCATGAAACCTTTGAAATGCAGAACAGTAATTACCAATGATACAAAGGATGCACAATGGCTGTGCTCCAGTGTCAGTCCTGCCAAGAAGGCGAGGGTCTTGAATGAGTGATCTTGATCCAGTTTCAGATTGCTGCTTTTGCATTTAATAGTTCCTCCAGGACTTGAACAGCACGCTGGCACAAATTAGTTTGAGCACATCAGTTGATTGCCCTTGTGAAGGATATCGTACCCTGCAGTACTTCCTGCCTCTAACCTGGTTACAGTCACAGAAAACTTGTGCCCAGAGTAAGGTCGTTCAAATTTGACAAAATCTGAGCACGTGTTGTTCCAATCTGTTGGGCAATTTCAACCTGTTCCTCCAACGGGATCATCTCATAACTGCAAAATGGAACGTCTCGATTTAGTCCAGTAGACAAAGTAGTAATCATGACAGATGACAATCCATGAGCAAATGCCAGCCTATGGATGCCTCGCATTCACTGGAATCACAGCAATGACAACCCATCCCAACATTCTAGTTATTTAATGAGATCATGTAAGAAACAGATCACAAATAGCCTTGACGACATGGTGTGATTGCCAACCAAAACAAAGAACCAAAACTGTGTTAGTAGTAATTTATATATCTCTCATTTCTCATTGAAGCAAATGCAAATGAGAAACTTTGTCAATGGTTAGTTATATACTTCTTATAAATGAGTATGCTCGCTTTAAGACTTAGGCCTACTTATAAATTGAAAGCTTACTTGGCCTAAGATAAACAAGTTGTTAATCAGCCTTAACCACCACCATTTAATCAGGTTGTTAACTTAACAGGAAGAACTTACTAGGAAAGCATTTCACAATCAACTATGCTTTCAGGGCCAGGTCGGTGAGCCTTTCCATCAGAGCGGAACTGGCGGAATGATTTTGGGTTTAAACCAGCTACATGGGGAACAGCATCAACAAGTTTCTTCTGCAGTGACTGCAGCCTACGAAATGTGAGCTCGTCAAGAGGTGCAATACAGCCTATGCTGCCGTCCAAAGTACCAAACAGTAAAGCAAAGCGATTGGTCTTGTCAGAAACTGGAGCGGCACCACTTCGATCAAGTGAAGGGGAAAGCATTTGCAACCTCATGAACTTAGTAACAAGGGCACCAACATGAAATTCAGCCCTTGAAAGCAGTTTCTGTCCTTTCCAACTCTCAGACATCTTTGGTGCATAATAGAATATCTGTTGTCACCAAAAAAATAAAATTGAAAATCAGTGAAAACAGAACCAACTTCACCCCATTCTGCTAATCCTTGTTTCCATTCAAAAATATTCTCAAAGTAAAACAATGAGCAAAAAGAATCTCTAGCAACAGAAATGCATGTAGATTGCATAAAAATCATAACAATGTGTAATCAAAATTCAAATTCATTGGCGATTTGTATATTCATGAATTCTATGATGGCAGTAATTTAATTTCCAGCCTCGCATTTGTCGCATCTTTACTTTTGGTTGCTGATATATTATGTTTGACAAAACAACTGCCAATTCAAAATCTAAATTTGCTCCAGTTTGTACATTCATTTTCTGTTTGAGCTAAGAAACTTCACAGTTTTAAGTCAACAATGCACCCCTTAATATGACAATGATAAGACTAGCCATGGCCTGTTAAGGGATTTCACCTGTCTAAAAATACAGTTAAGGACTTACCAGGTGAAGTGGCAAAGGTGAATACAGTATTGAAGGTCTCTCAAATTTCCAGAACAACGAAGATGATTTAGTCAAAAGCAGAAGAGGAAGTTAAGATAAAAACCAACTTCATAGTAGATATTGAAGGTATCAAAATTTCTAGTCTACTTGCAAGTTTTTCATCATAATGAAATTTATATAATTTTATCTCACCATTCTAATGCTGTCAACCAAAAACAATATCAGACAACATCAATGAAAGCAACATGTGATAAAGCCCAAACCTGAACATTCTTTTGTTCATCTGAAACCACAAGGCTCAAAGTACTTCCATCAATCAAAAACTCTGTTGAGAAACAATCAAGGGAGGCAAAATCCTTCGCCAGCAAGCTGAGCTGAGCTCCCTGCTCCTTCCAACTAAGAAAGTATATGCTTTTGTGAATGTCACCCAACAGAATAAAATTCTTCACCTGCAATTGCATGTAGAGGTATGGCCATGAAGAAAAGAAAGCATTAAGCAGGTGCATATGTTACATGAAAAAGACAGGATGCAGTGCTTCTATCAATGCTTCTACCTAACATGTTATGTTGGCGAGCCCTGCTGCAATACTGGACTAAACTTAAAAGTAACTAATCCCACTGGATAAATTTTCACAGCAAAAACCATCTATTGTCCATAAATTGAGAAAGGGTAATAAAGACAAACCAAACACGACAGTTTTTAACAAATACCCATCATTGTTATTGGATACAGCAAATTTGGTCACAATGATTCAATCAATATCAGAAAGTACAATTCACATCTTTGAATTCCCCCCCTCCCCTTATTTTTTATCCTTTTTCTCCTTTTGAAATGCAATAGCAACAAGCAGAAAAAAGTGAATCAACTTTACAACAGATAGCTATGTAAAGAAAAGTTCAGAAGAGATGCTGCCGTTGAGTGTCACTTACAATATTTAAGCTCACGACATATAATGGAGGAGCATCAGAAAATGCAACACCAGTCAACTCTGTACCGGTCCATTTGTGTAAAATAATTTTTGGACCAGAAGCTATCAACAGATGGCCTTGCAGTGAGGCTAAAGCAGATATAGCACCTTTCAATTCCTTAGAATAAACTTCTGAAACCTGAAGAGCACAGTGATGAAATCAATACTGATGAATGCAGACGTTTGAAAGACAGATTGGTTTAAGGGATTGCTATAGTGGATTAGTTATGTAATAACTAGTTGAACATAAAACATAAGGATTTATTAGCAAAGAGAGAACTATCAAAAAACATACCAAAATCTGAGAATTTTCTGGATTTTTCACTACAGAAAACAGCAGAATACGTCCTCTAGCAGCAACATCCTCCCCTTGCACATAAGCAGTCCCAACAGCCAAAAGTGTTTCATTTTCCTTTGTACTTGTATTCTGTGTTGAGGTACTATGTGAGTGAAAAATGGATCTTATTATAATTATATTGAAAATCAGAAACAATGGCATCAGAAAACAATCTAGAGTTACAAAAGACAAACACTGCTTAGCTGGTATGATGGTCCTTCTTGCTAAGTTTAGATATTCCATTGCGTATTCCTTTTAACAATTCCACTCTCTAAACCTCATTTTTACCCTTGAATTTCTCTTCATGTTATAGAATTTTCTTTCTTGTTTTTTATGAAAATAAACTCTTACTCTCTCAAAACGTCACTCTCACAAGGAAAGTTGCTATGTATACACGGATTATTATCCGACCAACCACTCACACACACTCCATCTCTCATAAAAAAAAAAAGATGCTAAAAAGATATAATAGCAAAGTAGATGAAGGGATGGAAGAAGTCACTTACAAACAGTGAAACCATTCGTACAGTCAATGCATTTTCAGAAGTCTGCATTGGGATTGTAGCCTTAACTTGCCAAGGGCCATTAGATGGTTCCAAAATCCGAACCTCAAATTCATCTACACTGTAAGTTCGGTGTATTTCATCAGAACTCAAGTTATGATTCTCAATCTGATGGCCAACTTCTTGATCAACCAGTGATGAAAGAACTTGATTTACTGGCTTTTGAACCTGCAGAAGAATGTGAAAATGGCATTACAGCTGCAGGCTGTGCTCCATTTAAAAAACAAAAAAGGCCACACAGAACTATATCATCACCAATATAATGTATAAGATGCCAGTATGACATGTTCAGGTAGAAGTTGCTACACCACACTATAGTCGAGACTCAGATGTCCATGGAGACAAAATATTTAATTTCTTTTGGCTACTGAAACTTGGGAACTGAAGAGTGAAAAATTTAACCAGATATAAAAGTTTTACTCGTTCCACTTCCAAGAATGCTAAAACATCATTTCTTTAATACAGTGATTTATTTCAGAAATCAGTCTGTAAATGAAGCAAGCAATAACAGAAGTTATAAAGGAAGCAAAGCAGATGTTGATTACTCCAGAGGAACATGGATCCGAAAGGATAAGTGCACAGTGTAGGAATCAACTCTCTCCCTCTCTCTCCTTTCCCACTATTTTTTCTGTCTTTGGCTAGCAAACACTTTGTTGGCAGAAAGGATAAGTGCAGTGTAGGAATCAACTCATCCCAACCTTGTTTTCTTTTTTTGTTTATCTTACCCAACCTAGTATTTTAGATTTGAAGCTCGTCAGTCTTAATATATGTCCCCAAAACCTTTCTGCCGCCATCCTTGCAGGTCCCTGGCAAGTTCTCACTACCTCTCTCTCTCTCTCTCTCTCTCTCTCTCACACACACACACACACACTCTTACTTATCCAGTTCCCCCTTCAACAAAATTGGGTCACCAAAATGACCAATCCAGATTGTGCTCCAAGATTATTCAATATGTAATTGTACTGCTATTCAGAACATGTGATGTAAATATATTTGCATATCCACAAATCCAGTAACTATGGGAAAGACACCGTAAAAAATAAGCTAAATAGGAAAATAGAGGATACTCCTATTAAGACTATTTTGATAACAAATAAAGCAAAATTTTCAATATGAACATTGTCTTTAATAATCAAAGACACCTTGGTAATTAATTATCAGTTCTCAAAGTTTCTCTTAGTTCTCTATCATACAATCCAAACTGAATTCCCATAACCAGCCACATATGATTTGGACCAGGCACTGTCCATGTCAGAATTATGCCCACAAAAACGCTGTTTTAACGATCTAAGAAAATACACTTCACAAAAACTAGCAAAGCAAGAAAAATTTAGAGAGAAAGAGAAGACACTTACAGGAACTGAAACTATGAGAGGGTATAAATTCCTCTCTGCAAAATAAGTCACTTGATGTGGAGTTCCTTTCAAAGGAATCTAACGAGAAAACAAAAATTTCTAATGAGCACATTGATGCCTGTAAGCAAATATCAACTCTCATATGGACAGATGATAGAGGAAACATGAATGAGAAAAGAGGAGCACCTTTTGCACTGGCCAGTAGTTGTCATAACTCGAGACAGATGACAGGTGACAAATCTTCAAATTGCCCTGTAAGATAGGAAAATGAAAAATGAATTCCACCCAACCTCAAAAGTTCTAATATATTCTATCAAAGCATCAAACAGAGAATAAGAATCTTATAATTGTTCAACCTGTGACGTGACATAAATGAGCCCATGATTACAATTAACAGTGTGAAGAACAGTGAAGGCAACAATAGATCCATCACATAGCTGCAAGAAAATCATATATAACAACACGAGAGTGAGATGAAGTGAAAGAAAAACAGGCACTTATCGAGTACCATGCTTCCTTGGGCGGTAAAAATGTCAAGAGACATCAAATTTGAATCATTAGATAGCAATTCAAATTGCCGAGAGCTTACCTGTGGATGAACTCGCAGTCGCTCTCTAAATACCATAAACCAAGCTGGTCTTGATCCAGAAAGGAAAAACCCTTGATAACCACTAATATTCTTGAAAGTCGTAATCCTTTGGCATGAGGTTTCACTTGACGTTTCCTCCCTAGTATATGTGTCCAAAGGGACCCGAACGAATCGCAGATTTCTAAGCCTTGAAGCACTGATGCTGCTAGCACCAACAGAACTTTGAGCAGAAACAGAATCTTCTAGTTTAGAAGTACCATCTGGACCTTCAAACAGGTATGCGTGGTAACAAAGAATTGTCCCATCAGTCAATATTCCAAAAAGAAAAGGCCGACTGTGACGCCCAGACCATCTCAGCATAGTCAATTCGACAACCTTCATGTTTTGAGTACTTTCTTTTCTGCCAGCACCGGCAACTTCTTCTTTCACCCCCTTCATCATATCTTTAGCAGGTTCCCCCGTGCAGGTATCAAGGAGATGAGTTCTTCCAGAGACAAATTTATCCACGAAGAACACAGAATTGAAATTTGGCACATCAAATATTTCAAGGGCACCAGTCTCATAACAAACAACACAGTATATATCACCCTGCTCATGAGCTCCACTGTCAGCACCATCAATAGCCTCGCTAATTCCAGTAGAAAGCCATGCATCTGTACTTGTCTTCCGGAGCCATGGCTCTGGCCCTTTATCATGATACAGTGTGCAGGCAGATACTGGTTTCATTGAGCTCTGAAAGGCAGACGGAGTGTTTACAGAAACTGTACAAGCAGAAGGATCTGAAATTCCAAATTAAACATGTCCCTTGTTAAAAATTCCAGAAAAGAAAAAAGAAAAATCTGTTAAACAAACAGAGAAGAAAAAAACCATGGTTTCACAATACAAGAAGGGCATGCCATGCCTGTACAAGGGCATATGAAAACAGATATCATTCACCCACCCAGATAGAATTGTTGGATCATATAGTATTATTACTGCAGTCGATTAACATTTACAGCCACCTGACTGTAAAATCCAATACCTTGGATGTTTCAGTTCAAACTTTAAACCTTAAGCAACTTGAAAAAATTAACAACAGCAGTGTCAAACTACCAGATTCTTCAAATTAATATCAATTACTGCAATTCCAGATGATATATGCCAAAACTATAGAGATTCACCATCTGAGGAACCTAATCTAGACAGAAGAGGTAGTTCTTACAAACTAGTCCAGACAACTGAATCAAAATGTTACTGGGATTCGGAGGGAACTTAAGGGTGAAGAAAAGATATGAAAGATATTGTTGTGGAAGAATGGACTGCACATGAAGAAGGATCAAACATTTCCATGTGGAAAATAATCCATATTTCACCCATGAATATTTCTGATCCCTCCACTTTGAGTAGGATCAAACTTTGTGGGCCCATGAAGAAGGAAATTGTCCTTTCATTTCCTTCCCATCACTCCAACCAGCCAAACATGAAAAAAATCCAGTTCTATCCTTTTCTCCTCCCTGCAGTATAGAAGCATCATCAATATGGTTGGAGAAGAATGACAATCATGGTTGCACTTTTGAAGACCGCAAGCTTCTTTCTATATTCCTTGGTGTTGTCAAAGGCAAAAGGCAATAAAAGTGCCCGAATGAACCCAGGTGATATACTATAGATTAAAAAAATATATATGTATAATATAATATTATATTATATTATATTATATTATATAAATCTCAAATATATACCTTCCCAATTAATATTAGATCATTAGAAAATAAAAAGAAAATATAAAATACCATTACATAATCATATAAAGTTTTATTTTCACCCTTAAAACAAAATAAGATAATTTAAAGTAGAAAGTAGCCAGATAGATTAAAAAGCAAACTTAAAAATCATCATCATTATTCATTAATCTTCAAAAACATCTTCATCCATGCTTTCATGTTCTGTAATTGCGTTGTTGTTCTCTGTTCAACGCAAAGTTTGGCTAGTGTTTCTCTTCAAGTGTCCTTCCTTGACTGTATGTCTCCCACTTTAATGATTTTTTTACCCTAATCATTGTTTTTTTCAAAAAAAAAAAAAACCTAAGTTGTTTCTTGTGGTAAATTAAAAAATGAACAAAAAGGTCAAAACATAAATCAGTTAAAAAAAATGCAACAAAAAAAGAAGAATCAGGTGCTCGCTTTAACGCTTGACACCCACTCATGAGGCACTCGCCTAGGCAGTGCTTCATTGAAATTCATCGCCCGAGGCTAATAAAGGCGTCGCCTCGCCTCGCCTGGTGCGTCTCAGCATCTTGAAAACATTAATTCTTCCAATACAGACCTTTAACAATGCTATAAGCTTATCTATATGAAGCTAAAATAGAAATTTTATTAAATGCGACACCATCAATACATTAATGAAGGTCAGCTTTCATAGGGTTCGGGTAACTAAGACTACCATCTTAGACATGTTCTAAGACTTTATAATGTGAATCAATCATATGGCATGATGCTTTACAATCTTAGAATTGCTATAGCATGAAGGCAAGGGCATTCTGGCCCACATAGTAACCTAGCATGAGAGCTCCCAAACTAGAATGGGAGGATCCAAGAACCTGTCCCTAAAAATATCCGCATACTTTGAGCACAAAAGAAGGGTATGAGCCTCTTCATTGAGTTACAAAATCTACGAAAAGCCTTCACAATTTGACCATGTCAAAATAAAAGGAACTAAAGAGACGTTTCATGGAATGCTACCATCCATTATGGAAGCTTTCATGGAAACTTGCTTGGAAAGAGAGTTGTGAGCTAACAAAACTATATCATAAAACTAAAACAAATATGTTGAAAGCTAATCCATGACATAACATACCTCCAACAAGAATCTGAATACTCCCGTCAGCCATTCTAACTAAAACATATGGATCCACAATAGACACATGCATCACTGTGGAACTCTCAGAACGACCAGTTTCCGAGTTAGAACCTCCAAAGCTTAAATCTTGAGTCATAAAAGAACCATCTAAGATTCGAGCACCACGTTCAAACACCTGAACAACTCGACGTCTGAGAAGGGAAATAACCAAGAAGCAGGAAATTTTAGTTTCTAAGTTGATATCAAGAAAATGGAGCCAATTTCTCATCTCAAGGGAAAAGAAATAAAATGGAAAATAATTTGCGAAACATAGTCAAGCAACCAGTAAAGCAATAAAATCATTCAGTCACAATTTACAGCAAGCCTTAGATGACATGTCTTCAATCACTTATCATTTTAATTTGTATGACAAGTCATACATGTGCATATAGACAACAAGAAGCATAGCAAAAATCAATGGGAAAGGTAGTTGTATAGAATTTATTGGTACAGTTGACATTCATGCTTTTTAACAGCATAAAAAAATCGATAGAACAAACCCATTTACATTTCAGAAATTGAATGAAAAGAAAAAATAGTCATCTAAAAGGCAAGCCAATATAAAGAAGCAAGGAAATCAGAACCGCATTCATAAGAAAGTAAATTCAAGTCACTGAAACTAGATGAATTCTCACCTTCCAAACAAGTTCCCTGCAGCAATTGTTCTTCCTTGCACAAAATAGTCCACACTTTCAGTGACTTCCGTCAAATGATCAGCAGTTTCAAGCACCTACCCAGCATGCAAAAATAGAGTGCAATTAAAGAATCAAATTACATGATGTTGATCGTAAACTATACAACTAAGGAGATGTTTTTGATAAGAAAATGACAACATTTGGAACTGCAAATTAGGTTTGATTTTTAAATTTTCTCCTCCATCATCTCAGTGTACATGTAGATGACTTTCAGAGTATAAGATGCTTTGCACTTATATTTAGTCATGCTTAGGGAGAGATGCACATGTACATGATTCCATGTGCTTTAGCAAATAAAAAATAAAGGGGTGGCAAGCTCCTAGGGTGGCCATAGAGATTACTGTGAAAAAGACATGAAATTACACCCCATAAATTATTCCAAAACTAGTAACTTATTGCCCAGTATTCATAATGAATTACTTGAATTTTGAAGATGGAGACATTCATTAAAATTACAGATAATAAACAGGATAATTCCCTATAGATGAGAAGCAACAATAATAAACATTCACAGGGGAGAGAGAGAAAGAGAGAATTAAATTTCACAGATAGAGGCATTCATCAAAATTATAGATAATAAACAGGTTGATTCTATATAGATGAGAAGCACAAAGTATCAAAGTCCATACCAGTGTGTGCGAGAGAGAGAGAAAGAGAGAGAGAGAGAGAGATGGACATTTTCATTTATAGTGTTCAAACTGCCCAAGTACAAGAAGTTTGCTCATATTCTTATTATAGCTATATCCTCTATTTAAGCTATGATGACATCAAGTAGAAACTCTTTGTGATATAGCATCGATCCCATTTAATAGGGGATTGTGCAATTGCTGACCTGAACAATGTCCTAAGCTCCTATATTTATCTTAAGTTTTCTGAAAAACAATAAGGCATATTATATGGATGTATATTTCAAACTTATTTTTGCAACTCTACTGCACTCACATATTTTACCATTTTTTTTCTCATTTGATTCCATAACTTTCCTGACTTGCCACTTTCACTTTGCCTACTTAGCTAGACAATTCTGATAATTTTACTGAATGCAGCAAATGGTCACTTGTATGAGAAAACACGAAGAAAAAAAAGACACAAAAATGCGGTGAAAGGACTGGAAAGTCTCTTGTTCAGTTATAAAGATATTAAACATAGCTCTTTCCATATGTTTGTATTATTCCAAATAGGAAATTGCAGATCAACTTGATATTTTAATAAAAATATTAAAAAAAAGATATGAAGACTTCTAGCAATTATCTTCTATGCATCAGGTCATAACAAGTTCAACTGAGAACCACACAGTTTGCAGATTTTGCAAATAACTCCTGTTAACACAAGTTAATGAGATTACCATTGTCCGTGCCTCCATACTTATGATCAAATATGCATGATATTCATCATCTGAAGCCATTTTCAATGAGTCAACACTATGACTACGTGCATTCTTGTGGTAAACAGTCCAAATTCCTTTACATCCAGGAAGTTCAACCTGTACTCAGAAACACGTGTACAAGAAAAGATGCACTTAGCCACGAGAAAAGTTGGTCTTAATGAAGTTGCAGTGCATAATTGTAAAACTGTACAGATTGAATAATGATTCCATTTACAAACTGTTCAGATAACAGATGGTATCATGTTGCAAACTGTCAGTGGCCTAAATGTAAATATTAAATCAACAATATCATCATCAATGAGACATGAAAGTACTTCATATTAACAAATTAGGATATATAAACTTTCATCTTGATAGAGGATTCTTTGTTGTACCTGAGAAGGAAATATTATGAAAAAAATGAAAAGAGTGATGGTAAAAGTTACTGGACCTTATGGAAGTAATCACAAGAAGTTTTAAGGGGAAAGAATGATGTTTTACCAGCAACAATACATTGTATGATCCAATAATAGGGACATCCAAGATAGTAAATGAAAAATATTCAAATAACAGAATCTGTATGGCATTGTAACATGGATACAACTCAACAATCCAAACAAAATCATAAGAAATTTTAAAGCTCAAAGCTATTTCCCGTCTAAGAATCATAAAAATAAGATTAAGGATAAACCTCTGTAATCATTTCTGGGCGAATTGATTGCTGAAGGACACAGAGAGCACCATTTTTACCGTGTCCAGAACAACACACCTGAAAAGATTAACCAAGAAAAATTTAAAGATAATAGAATTTGAAACAAGAGCTTTTCCATTCTGAAACTCTTGACTCGACAAAATCCATAAGTCATAACTTCTTATTTTGCTCAGTATATTCCTCTTGTAAACATGGAGCCAATTGTTAGATCTGAAGCCTGGTGGTACCAGAAATCAAATTGGGGGAGGGGGCTGAACATCTTGAGTGAACCTCAAAACTTACAGTAACTTATTCCTGAGATTTCAATTCCTTACCTTCTAATAGGTTTTAGAATATCAAATATGTAAAACATGACAAAAATAGCAGTCTGATGTGTGAAACTAACCAATTCATAGTTGCTTTGTTTGGAGATTCCAGTTGCATTTGCATCCGCATTAATCCTTAAACCATATGCAAAGTCCTTCAAAGGGCCAACATTGATCAACGAATCCCTCACTGTAAATGAGAAAGTTTTCTGTACCCATAAAGACAAAAAAGAGGGATGGGATTATTAAAAAAAAAATGTAATTAGGAAAAATGCTAACCAGAATAAAATTAGAATAGACAGTCAAAGCTAAAATATCACAATAATTGTGGCAAAACATTAAAAAAAAAAACATCTGCCCAGGTAGGATTTATGGTCACGGTCATGGCAATCAAGAAACACATTTGTGTTATTTTCAGTGATAGGAAAAGGAGGATCATTTTAGATGAGCCTCAGACTTGAAAAGAAAACTAAGAAGATCAATAAGGTGCTATTGCTAAACTTAGAAGGATGGTGGAAATTGTTCAGTCTTCTTCCTCACTTTGAGTCCAACATGTTAGATGAGGCGATGCAATGCAATGCAATTTATCTTACCTATGATTCAAGATCAACTCCAGTAGCTACTTCAAACTCATACTTACTTGAGTTGTAAAACTCAAATCCTTTATTCTTTAATCAAAACCCTTAAATCCCCATATTTCCAGGCCTGGCTCGTCATAAAATGCTTTTAGTTGTAGGACAGAAATTCAAATCTGCCCTGCATCATTCCCAGGATAAGTGTTCTTGCTCCTTTATTTTTTACTTTTATAAAATGCATTGTGGATAAAGTATAAAGGAGAACAATAACTGATACAACCTGTGATGATTCTGCATTATTTGGCGCTGAACTATACAAGGAAAGTTCCTCCCCGCTAACCATATCTTGTAAAGCATCAGAAGAGGACACCTTCAATCGCTTTGCTGAAGGCAAATCACCTTCAATATCTCCAACCTGTAGATACACAGGTAGCAGAGAAGGTTTCAGAATTATAGAAAAAAGAAAACAGCAATTTCTAGAGAGAAATTTGCTTGAAAACAACTCTGGAAAAGAAATTTTTTATCAAGACCAGTTGTGAGAGGATAAAAAAATTAGTCCGACAATTTCAAGACTAAGATTTACAACATGATCCAAAGATGATTGCCAGTTGCTTGAATTTCAGAGGCAGAAAACATGTAGAATTTGATGGGCCAGAACAATTTCATTGAACTTGTCAACATTAACTTGCAAAGAGGAATGGAAGGCATCCAACACAATACCTCTTCCTTTAAACCAGGTGACAACATTGAAGATCCCAATCCAGAAGTAAACTGCACAAGCAAACTGTCTCCCAAACGACTTCCCAGAAAAAAGAACGAGTTTCCAAGTGTTGTAATATCCTGTATGAAAAAAAAAATGTTGTAGGAGAAAAACATAGTCAAGAATTATATCAATGGAAAGAATACAGAAGAAAGCTTCACATGAAAAGGAGTTTAGGACAGAATCCGTTAGAAGTAACTAACCGAAGTAAGCACTGAAGCTTTAGACTTGGAAAGATCAAGTCTCTGCACAACCCTTCAAGGGGAGAGGAAAAAGAAACATCAAATACATGAGCTATTCAAAATGAAACTTGATTCCAAAAGCACATGGAATATGAAAGATTCATAACATCAGAGCAAAATGATTTGAAAAAGGAAACATATGATGCAATTTCTTAAAACATGAAAATTTTGGACCAGCAAAATTTAACCTATTGTAAGAATTGCATACCAAGCTAAACTTTCCAAAGTGTTTAGCTTCTCAATATCATCTCTTTTCACAAGTATTTCAAATATATAAATCTATCTAGATCCAAATTTAAAATTTGATCTCTGTAGGGTAACATTGCATAGTACCAAATCCCATCACATGAGTTGCAGCAATATAACAATTTCTCTAACCACCGACCACCATTGCTATTTATAACCATCATCTTGTGAAGCAAAAAAACTCTTAGAGCATTGATAAAATATAGCAGTAACCAAACTTCAAAAACTATGTCAACAACCATAAATTTGCACACAGATAAATACCCAAATAATCTAGATTGCACATCTGACAAAAACAAGACAAAAATGAAAGGAAAAAAAAATCATCTCTGTGCTTTTTCATGCTTCTAGAACTCCTCATATCAAGTAATCTTAACAACTATAGTGGCCACTTGCTATATCACAAAAATAAACTAAATCTCAATTCAAAGACACCTCTGTCCCAAACTAGATGGATCTGCATGGCTCTGTTCCTCTCAATCAGCTTTGTTGCTGGCTAAACTCTAGAATTTAGGATTTCAAGCAAGTTATTATTAGTAATGCGGAAACTGCTAATTTGTGCAAGAAAATAGATAAATAAAAAAGAGATGGGACACAGCTACCTTCCATCATAAACAAGGGTCAGTAACAAGAGTTCCCCAGTTTTTGTTGACAGCAAGGCTACATCTTTTAATAGCCAAGTTGCATTGGCAGCATCAAGTTCCACACTGAAAGTTGCTCTTGGCAGCTCTTGACTAATGAAAGGGGAAAAAATAAAAGAAAATGCAAACAAAAAAGGCAGCATGTTTATAAGACAAACTGGAAAATTGAACAGCAGATTAATTCAATTGAAAGCTATAGTAGCGTGAAGAGACCAATTTTCTAAAAATTTTGCACAGATCAATTGGATTCACATTTAAGGGCTTGCTATTTTACAAAACGATGACAGAAAAACACAATACAGTTCAGATATTTTATTGTTTTTCTGAAGGCATGGTTTTAAAGAGGTAGACAGAGTAAATACCTGCTATCAACAGAAGCAGCATAGCTGTTCAGAGCCAATGCACAAGAAGCTGACTGCACAAACAACACACTTGTGTGTTATTATGCTTACAGATGAAAGAATAAAACTAGAAATATATCCATAAGAAATCAGACTCTGGCAGCAGTTGAGCTTACCTCACTGTGATAATGGATAGTGTTCACACCAATCACAAGAACACCGCCAATGGGAGATGGCACTGCAAGCAGCTTATACGCATCATGCGGGAGATTCTGAAGGAGAAAACAAATGTAAGAAAAAACTCTGCAAACTCTCAAATAATATATGAATTTTTGGGGGGGCTGTATGACATAGTTATTGCTTGAGACAATGTCCAATAAGATGGAAAAATGCGAGACCACCAGTTTTAACCCAAAGCAGAAAACTAAGACATCTTCATTAGAGATCAGAATTATTATGATGATTTGAAAATATTTATTAAAAATGCCAAAACTTCTATAAAGTGATGCTTTGATAATATCCATTCCCACCATGAATATATACAAGGCTAGATGTCCCAAGGTGGCACAACGTATGGAGACCTAACTGTAGAGAAATCTAGAGAAAATTCTGTAGTATTTTTATTAAATCTAAATAATAGTCTTTATCTCCATAAAATAAACTAGATATCCCTATTTATATTAGTCCTAAAATCTTTTATAGGAAAATATTCCTAAAATTAACTAGGAAAATAATTAAAACAGGAAAATAGTAATTTCATGTTTCATATCAGTTGCTTTTAGGTTTCTTTGTGGACTTCTTTTCAGGTTTGGCCTTGTCAATCTGGTTCATAACTCCTCGGATAATTGTTCTACGTCACTAGGCATATGTCTCAAGAAATAGGCCTCTATAAAATTTCATATAAAGGTGACAAAAATTTGGCCAAAACACAGCTTTTCTAATATTAATTTTTTGATTCCTTAAGGTAGTTCTTTTAGAAACATACTCCAATAGACCATATAAGGGTAGGTTGCTTCAAAGTTGTACTGATACTAAGAGCAGAAATCATGCAAGTATGATGCTTCCACACAACACGCCCAGCCCAAGTAAGCTCTCGCTCGTGAAGGACAACCACCACAGGTTCAATATAATCTGCATATTGCAACACATCAGGAAACACCAAACAGTGTCAGAAATGTAAAATGATCAAAGCTCTTTGTGTACATGTTAAAATGAGAATACACAACTAGCTCATACAACATGCTAATGCCTTATGAAGAATATCATCGTATGAAGACAGTGTGTGGAAAGGTAGACTACCAGATTTCAAACTTGCAATCAGCAATTTAAAATGTCAATTAAAATTATGCAGTACAAAAAGTTTGGCATGCATATGTATCTATAATCCAGAAAAGTCTTTATCTTCAAAAATTAAACCAAACCTAGTCTGATCTACATATTCTTCGTAGGTAAGATACAAACCTCGAACCTACCCCCACCTACCCCCACCACACCCAAACTTTTTTGCCAGTGTTCACATGCTCACATATTGCAACATTCATTTTAAACATCCATTAGCCCCAGGTTTTAGGTTCAAAGCACGGTATAGAAAAGGAAATTGGGTTCATAAACCAGACTCACCATGCACAAATATAAAATCTTTTACATGTTTCATGTCTAAATCTCTAAGATTAATGATGTAAGAAGAGGCAATATGAGCAGAGATAGCAGCTCCAGAACCAAAAGCATCTTCATCTTGAACCAAGGCAGAACCAGCCTGACAACAAAAGTTTCAGAGTCAAAATTTTCTGTCTCAAAGATTAAAGTAAAGACATTACTATTTTTAATTTCGTTTATAAGAAACCACCTCATAAATGCAGGCACCAAAGCCTACCACCCATTCACAAAGCAAACGAAACTACCAAGTACCAACAAAGTTCAATGACTGTAAATCAGAAAGTAAACATCTGGAACAGATAATCTATGAATTATATGAAGTCTTCATTGCAAAAGAATATGCTTTCCAGCAAGCCAAAACCCAAAATTTTGGCAAGAATCCTTCAAGTAGTTGAGATGGGTAAACTAGCAAAGTGGTCCATTCTACTTTAGAGTTTGGAGCTCTACCAAGCTTGATCATGGGAAACTGTCTTCTTAAAGAAAGAATAATGTAGGTACACAAACTAAAAATAGTAGGAGTTCCCAATGAAGGGAAAATTATTCATATAGGAAAGATCCAATACCAAGCAACAGTGAGCTAGCTGTTGGTGCTATAGTCAATCTGTGGAAAGCAGTGGATTTATTAGAATCAGTACTCTTCCCCTTAAGCTCTTTCACTTTGCTCCTTGCACAAAACCCAAAATATTGCTGAAGGTATAAACCCCAAGAGTTCTTTTTTTTTTCTCTGCCTGTACAAAAACCATATCTCCAACGGTCTGTCAAGAGTTGCTTTCTTTATTTTTTTTATTATTTTTTTATGGTTCATTTTTTATACAGGAATGAGTTAAATGTCATGGTTCATAGTTCATTTAATTTCAGAATTAATCCCGGATGGTATCTGGGTTCATATCATATATAAAAATGTGCCTTGTGTATAATGGCAACATCCAGCTCGAGACCCTTTGACATTCACAACACTAAAACAATTTAGCCATTAAAACAAAAACATTAGAACAGTTTTATGTTGTAATTCTATCAGGCGTGATTACTTTACAAGCTATTTACAAAAACATGATTCATCTTAAAGGAAAAAAGGGCTGAAGTAGTTGAATAACTTGGATTACAGAGAGTTAAAAGTTTCACTACATTAAGCAGGGAAAGTTACCTGAGCAGCCTTAAGTATTATCATCTGCAAATCATAAACAAGAACACCTCCGCATCTTCCTTGAGGATCAACCTTTACCAATGGACCTCTTGCAAATGATTCCCTACCTCTTTTCAAATGACGCCAGTCTGGACCTTCAAAACAATGCATAGAGCTGAAAAGGAATCAATTTTAAACAAAACAAGAAGTAAAACAATGTCAGAAAATCAAATAGATTTGTAGTAGCACAACTACCAAAATGCAATCAAAAGCTCCACATCAATGATGATGATAGACAGTATAAAACTTTACCTTGTGCGAAGTCCATGAATTGAATCATCAAACTCCAAAACAGAAATCTTTGCATCTTTAAATGCCAATATAATAGAATCCCTTCTCCTAGAATCATCACCACCTTCAACAGACAACACCCCCATTGACTCAACATTACCATGCAACCTGCAAAACCAATTCAACATTACCCTTCAAAAAACAAGAGAGAAAAAGGAGAGAAAAAGACAGGAACAATGAACAATTACATTGATAACCTCGGAATAAAAATCAAGTCTCTAACTTGGCCCAAACCCAAAACTACAAACACCTAAATCCACACATCCACCAGAAAATGTTAGCTAGTTTAGCTTCCAATTTACCCGAACCCAAAAAACACAAACATCAGGTTTCCATTTTGAGCCAAACCCACAACAGATACATCTAAGACCAGCATACAGTTTAATCAGATATTTTAATGAGCCAAACCCGAGAACCTAAACCCTAAATTTCCACACACACAACTAAAATCTACCTTCTTTCAATCAAATTTCCAAATTCATCCAAAACCAGCAAACCCAAACCCCTAAAACCTTCAAAACGATCGTTCCTTTTTCAAATTTACCATACCTGTAATGGCAAACAAGCTCAAGAGAAGCTCCAGCAACACCATCCATAACTCCACCACGCTTCAATTCACCCGAACTCCTCGCCCCCTCTTCTTGAACCCTGACAACATAGAGTTCAAGAACATTACCGGAAGCAACAATTAGGTTCGGAGTAGGGCCAATTCCTCCACCGCGGCGGCGGCGTGAAGGCCAGTCAGAGTCAAGATCGTCAGTGTGGAGTTGAGGAAGATGGGCTGACTCGGAACGAGAATGGGTTACGAAACCAGACACGCACGTGTCTATGGTGGTTGGCCAGTGCATCATCTTGTAGGCAGCGTAGCTCATTGTGGTTAGGGTTTGGATTTGAGAAAATTGGGGGTTAGGGCTTTTGAATTGGAGAGAAAAGAGAGGAGCTTAAACCCTTTTTGTTTGGCGGGAGGGATTTGGGTGAGAAAATAGTGGCAAATGGATTGTAAGATGAGTAAATTAATATTTCAGTCCCTGAATTATTAACAGAATCATAACTTAGTCTTTCGTTTCTTAAAACCTTTAAATTTTATTTGCTTGACTCTTGTTGACCTCTTTTTTATTAAAACATTATACATTTGTTACTTTTTTTTATTAGTAGTGATTAAGAAAAAAATAAAAAA
>Ga0325414_1000899_pt1 | contig 26920 bp, 18 predicted proteins | sample PopdelMetagenome_8_FD_206183 | JGI IMG/M metagenome (GOLD analysis project Ga0325414, IMG submission 206183) | Populus deltoides microbial communities from Bellville, Georgia, United States - Leaf-PdKOR-R3 | ecosystem: Host-associated > Plants > Phyllosphere > Phylloplane/Leaf | place: USA... | reverse complement strand
TAGTAAGGATAATGGCAGGGCCTGGCATTGATGGGATTTGTTCCCTTATTTAGAACAATTGAATGGTCTTAAGCCCTTTTTGGTAGAAGTCCCTCCTCTTCAAGCTCAACCGTTAAAATTTCTTATGGAAGTATGCAACTTCTTTAAATGTTTGGCCCTAGTTTCCATCTTTCATACTTTAAGAACTAGCCCTTAATTGAACCTCTATAATTATTTTAAAAATATAGACTCATAATTAACTTTAAATTATGGTACTTTTAGACCTATAATTTGAACAATAGACCACTATATTGAAATTCTATAGATATAGCTGTAAAATCCTATAAGATAGGCCCTAAGCCTCTTAACTAATGAATGCCCAAAAATCATAACACAACCCCATATTTGGATTAACCAAGCCTGTATTTTAAAATGGAAACATTGGATTCCCATCTTGACTTCATGGCAAAACCTTTCACTCTGTATTTTTGTTCCATCAATAATTTTTCCTCCAATAGGTTGCTACTGTTTGATTTTAATTCCTAGCCTTTTTACCACTCAAGAGTGGATAAAATTATGGGTACTCCATGTATCCACCAAAGCAATAATTAATTGGCCTTTGATTAGTACCTTGATCCTCATAGTGCGAGGATTTGAAGCTGCTAACAAGACATACAAAGAGATTTTATCTGTTTTTTCCACTCAATTAGGTACGCCCAAATCAATTGATCTTTCAGTACACTAGTAAGGTGCTTCAACATGCCTCCATCTTATTCCTTAATGAGGATCAACTTAGGCCCATTATATTTATAACAAGGGTCATGTCTTCCATCCTATTTAAAATATAGCCCCTTATCATGTTTTTCCTTGATATAAGCTGGAGTTAATTTATAAACAAGTAGATTGAGCCTATTCTCTCATTTGGCATGGTTAGCCATTGAAATTCTTCCAAAATTTACTATAGCATTAAACCTTAGACTCCTTCATACAAGGCTAAGTTTTTCCTCCTGCATTCCAACAAACCCACATGCAACCACTAAATTTGATGGGTTGAGCATTCTCATAACTATCTTAATTTCATATTTTTAATCTTTATAAAAAATAACTCGACTTATGAGCATTTGATAGTCCTCTTATGTGGTTTGATAATAATTCAAATTGGGTTTTATAGCTTTTTAATCTCGTAATTTGCCTTAAATTAATGAGGGCATCCATTGGGTCATCATATGTAGGTGGTCCAAATCAAATCTACTAAGCTTTCATAAATGATTCCTAATTAGTCAGAGCACTTGCTTCCTCCATTTTTTGAAACCATGATATGGCTTTTCCTTCTACATAGACGCTAGCTATAAACAACATGTGGTGTAGTGGGGTATTATGAAAATTGAAAACTTGAGTGGCCTTGTACACCCAACCTAATAGGCCTTCCACATTAAACATTAAACCTGAGAAAGTCTAATCGGATCGATCTGATATGCAACTGTTGGGACTGATCTTTTGTCATTCTAATTTATTTATATGATGTCTATTTGCAAACGTATAAAGGCTATTCGATGGAGATACCATGGGTCTTTTTCCTCTGACATTAGTTAATTAATCCACCTTGGATGATATGTTCTATAAATGTTGTACAGGTTCCTCCAATGTTGATACCAATTTTGTAACAATCCCAAGCTGAATTTATTTATTGATAAAGTAGATTGATTACATAAATCAACATAATGAAAAGAAAATAATTTGGGTGATCAGTTCGAGGGGTCGGGCCTTTAAAAAAACAAAACAATTGAAAAATCTTCATTGTCCTTCTCTTAATCATGCATCATTTAAATAATGTTTATATCCCTTAATTTTTGCAAGTTCAAATTAAAATGGGAGAAATCTTAGTGACATTTAATTAATTAACCCAGTCAAATGCCATAATTGTTGTCGTTTCCTTTTCTTGCTAATTGTCACCTCAATGGAATCCAGTTATACTACACTCAAGTTGATGTGTCATCCTTTTGTGCTTTAGATAAGCTAAACCGCTGGATCAAACTTATTTTGAAGACAATCTCTAAAGTTTTCTTTTCCTGTGCAACCAATGTTTAGATTAGGTTGTTTACAACTACCCCTGCCAAACTCATCTCCATCATTTCCTAATAAAATACTTGAATTGTCATTGGAAAGCATTAAAGCCATCTCATTTAATTTTTACACCCAACAGATAAAATAATTTTAAAATATGATAATAATGAACAACTTAAAAATTTTATAAAAAAAGGCTATGGAATGATGAAACTATGCTCCTAGGATAATCGAAACAAAGTTAAAGAACTGGTGGCGGATCACTGCCCAAGATTTCAGCACAAGAAGGATGGATCAAAAGCCTCATGACCTTTTCCTTCAGTCAACAAAGGTTGTGAGAATAAGAACCAACTGATGAAAAGGGTCAGAGTGTGTTTTTGTTTGATTTACTCTTTTCTTCATTAGATATGTCGTGAAGATCGCCATGGGAGTAGATTGTTGGGTGCTTCATGTGTTGTTGTCAGTTCAATTTTTAATGTGAGGAGAGAGAAGGTCATGGTTGCTAGGTTGCGGTTCGGTTAGTTTTTTATGGCGTTAATGGAAGATATGAAGGAAAATGCTTTGAAGGTATGCTATGATTATTGAATTGTCATTTTTTATTCAGTAATGTTTTTGTTATTTAATGCACCAAGGATTTTTTAGTCATTAAATAAAATATAATAAAAATCTTATAAATAATGAATCCTTTTTTGTTAACTATTTTTGGCGCCATGTAAAATGTTATAAACATATAAAATTCAGGATATTTTTTTTGTAATTTTCAAAACTATAAGAATAGAGTGTAAAATAGAGTAAACTATATGTTACTTAAGGTAATTTTTCATTTTTAAAATCACACAAGTAGATCTTCACAATTAACGAAATTACTAATATTGAATTTATTACCTAAGAAACTAAATGGCTTGGGTAATTTACTGTAGTCCAATCCATAACAAAATATGTCTTGGGCTATAGTAAATTACCTTTGTGACCTTTGGTCCAAAAAAATTAAGCCTATTGGGTGGGGGTTTTGGTGTCTTTTTTATTTTTTGCAATAATAATACTCTTTTGCTTCCAAAATCAACAAAATATAGAACTGTTGACTAAGGGTTTTCTTGACTTTACATAAGCTTTTTAACAATAAAAACACATATTTGCTATTGTGTTTGATAAGGGTGTTTTGGAGATTTTGGATTTTAATGTGCAATCCAAAAACATCTTTAACCTTGGAAAAGACAAAACATGAACTTAACATTTGAAGGTATTTTTGTACTTTCTCATAAACTTAACATTTTTTTCAAAATTTTTAATGCTTAAAGCTAATAAAGTGTGCTCGGCACACCCTAGTGCGTGGGTGCCATTCGTGTCATTCAGGCAGCAAGTGTGATGCCACCCGGTGGACATAACTGGCTTTTTGTCGTCTTTCTAAAGACATCGTCATGTTCTTTTCCATTTACAATGTCGTGTGGTAGTTGACAGTGATGAGATTGTTGTCGATGGTCGTTTAATTTATTTTTTCCTTTTTCTCTCTCTCTCTCTCCTAACAGGTAATGTTCACTATTATTCTCTTTGTTTTTTACTTTTCAATTTCAGTCCTCATTCTATTAATTTCTTATTTTGTTCGTTTTTCATTTATAGAACTTTTTATTCTTTTCAAATTAGTCCTTCAATTACAATTTCTCATATGTTTAATTTTTCATTTCGGTCCTTATTTTTTAAAATTTCTAATTTGTCCTTGACACTTTTATTAAAGTTTTTTTTTCTTTCAATTTCATCCTCTAATCAAAAATTTTTATTTTTTATTTTTTTTCAATTTGACCCTTTAATTGGAAATATTTATCCCTCTAATTAATGTTTTTTCTCACCTTTATTTTTTTCGATCCTCTTATGTAATTAATTTTTTTTCATGGTTTCATCTTTTGACATTTAATTTGTCGGGAATTTAGCTTTGTACGATCTTATTATTTTGCATTAGTTTTTTTTAATATTGATTTTGTGGTTATCTTCAAGTTTTTTTTATGACTTTATCTTGGTTTCATGACGTAAATCATGATTTATACATGTCTTTTTTAATACAAATTTTTTTCAGTTGTTCTATTTTCATTTTATTTTTTAAGGTATTATTTTAATTCATCTATAATTATTTTTTTATATGAATGAAATTTATTTTTTAAAAATTTAAATTTAAATTATATTACTGAATATTTTTTAAGGCGTGAGTTTATTTAATTATTTTTATTTGTTTTTATCTTTTAAGTCATGTGTTTAGGATATAGATTTATATATTATTTATTTAAATAAATAAATTTAATAAATACAATCGAATATATATTTTATTTTATATTATGAAATATCTCCATTTTACTTTCATGAGCTTTTTCAATTTACATTTTAAATTTTTTTATATAAAAAACACATTCAATCTACATACCTAACATTTTTAGAAAAACAAATTTATAATCTACGACAAAACAAGAGTCAAATGACTAGTATAAACTATAAACCTATCACACGCTGCCATATCATTCAATATTTACCCAATCATTCATGGGTCAAGATAGCCACCATCTAGCATGAACGATATATATTCCTTTTGTCTGAGATTTTGGGAAGATTCAAAATAGCCCGATGCACACTTGTTTATAAAAATAAAAAGAGAAATAAATAGATAGATGAATAAAAAATAAAATAAAATAAAAACCCATGTCCACCATAGCAACCCGTGTCCAAATTAAAATCTAACACCCAACAATAAAAAAATAAAAAGATAAAAAGATAAAAGAGTGAAGAGTAAATTACAAATTAATCTCTTTATTTTTTTAAAAATAAATTAAACAATTTATTTAGTTTAAAAAATAGTCAATTAATTCCTTGGTTTAAGCTTGATAATACTTAATTTGATATTTTTTATTGTTTTAGAAAAATAAATTATCTTCTCATCAATCTTTTCATATTATCTATTTATTTTTTAAAATAAAATAAAAATATAATAAATTAAAAAAATATATGAACAAAATTAATAATATAGAGATTAATTAATTATTTTCAAAATTAGAGAAATTATTTAACTCATTTTATAAAACTAGGGACTGATTGATAATTTACTCAAGAGTGAAAGACAGCCAATCAATATCAAGGTTAAACAACTTGTTCTCAATCTGTGGCTCAACAAAAACTTAAAGCGAGAGCCCTGAAGCCACAAGAAGTACTCTCTCAGTGAACTTAACCAAGAAAAGGGTGGTATCAGCAAATCTAGCAGCAGAAATGGCGACTGCAAGAATGATGTCAGCTGCAAGCAACACATCAGCATCCTGTTTGCCCCATAAAAGACCATTCTTCAGTTTAAGTCAAAAAGTTCCCAGCTTTAACAGCCTCTGCTTCAACAACACCACCAAAAGAGTTTCAAAGAGGTTGTTTTCTTGCAAGTCTATTTACAACCCTGATGTTCGAATCAAGGAAGAAGGCCATCCTGAGACCCTTGATTACCGAGTCTACTTCCTGGACAGTTCTGGCAAAAAGGTTATAACTTTCACTCTCTATCTATTAAAAAGCTTCTCTTTTTTATGCAATCTGTTTTGTTTGGTGATAAAATGAGAGGAATGAAAGTAATTTGCTAAACCCAGAAGAAAATTATTTGGAAAACTAATTCCTGTCTCGAATGATATTGATCTCAGTGTATATCCGTGCTTAAATATATGTTTGTTTCGGAAAATAAGAATACATTGTTTTCGATAGTTGAGTTTTTCTTGCGAGGATTAATGTTAGATTCTGGTGTTTCTATGTTTTGATTTTGAGGTCTCGATGTTTATTTTAGTTCTGGCTATCTGAATTTGAAACTTGAAATGAAAGGTTTTTATAGTGAAGATAAGATGTATATCCCATTTTGCATTGCAGGCGACTTTGTCTTCCACATGCCTGAAACCAGTCGTCTGTTAGTTCTTTAAGAAAACTGACATGCTGCTCCCTTAGAGACCACCTATGATTCGGATTTTCTTCAACAATTTAGAACAGCATTCTTCTGGTTTTGTATCTGCTTACTGGTAATGTAAGTGTTGTTTGGTATTACAGGTTTCGCCCTGGCATGGCATACCATTGCACTTGGGAGACGGGGCTTTCAACTATGTTGTTGAAATTCCAAAAGAATCAAGTGCAAAGATGGAGGTTGCTACCGATGAGCAATTCACTCCCATTAAGCAAGATACTAAAAAGGGGAAACTAAGATACTATCCGTAAGATTTGCTAGTTTCTTCCTTTATGATTCATTGATTGGTTTTTTTTGAGATATTTGATTTTTTTTCTCGGCATTTGCACTTTTAGTGTTAGCCCATTGTAGTTAAACATTCAGTTCCATTTCCCCTGCTTATACCATCACCTGAGTATGTTGTATTGGATTTTAACTCGTTTCTCTGCCCTATTTTCAGCTACAATATAAACTGGAACTATGGATTGCTTCCACAAACATGGGAAGACCCATCTCTTGCAAATGCTGAAGTTGAAGGAGCATTCGGAGATAATGATCCTGGTATTTATCAACATATATTCTATATTGATACTTGCCTTTATTGTGGATTCTAGCATTTGTTTGTTCCCGTTAAGTAGCATTTCAATTCTGTAAAATGGTTGTCTCTGTTTGTAGTTGATGTCGTTGAGATTGGTGAAAGACGGGGAAAAATTGGTGAAATTCTTAAGATCAAGCCCTTGGCTGCCTTGGCCATGATTGATGAAGGGGAACTTGACTGGAAAATTGTTGCAATCTCTTTGGATGATCCACGAGCATCTCTTGTAAATGATATTGATGATGTAGAGAAACATTTCCCTGTAAGTCCTCTTCTATCACCAAGCAGCCAAACAATACTGCACCACATTCACTTGAAAATTCCATTACATGTTCTTTTACCAGCTAATCAGATGTCTGCTATTAAATAGTTAGATTGTGTTCACAAAAGATAAGGGTGTATTTGTGCCTTGTCTTAATCTGCTTAAAGGGATGTAAATGATTAAAGAGTTGTAAGCATAATGTGCTAATCTATTGTAATAAGCGCACAAATGTGTGAAAAATCTGGAATGCTAAGTTAGGGATGTGGAATCGCCAAAGATGTCAGTTATGTATCACATCCAATTTCGCTGACATTGTATTAGACGATTACTGTTGTGGATTTTGAAAAAGCTAGGGTGTGATGAAAGTACTTTTGGTTAGGATTTCTTCATGGACTTTGAATTAACTGAAAAACGTTGTCCTAAAACAAGCAAGGACATTGATTAAATCTGGAAATTATGCTAATACCAACAAGCAAATAGCAGAATCATTTGTATTTTTAATTTGGAAATGAAAGAATGTAATATAAATAGGAATACATAGACTAAGTATCTGGTGGTTTATTTTCAGGGCACTCTCACTGCAATCAGGGATTGGTTCAGAGACTATAAGATCCCTGATGGGAAACCTGCCAACAAGTTTGGTCTTGGCAACAAGGCAGCAAACAAGGTATTTTATTAATTTGTTAGAAAAAAGGTAATTTATTTAATAGAATCTTTACATGTATGTTACAGCTTTGTGGGGTGTTGATTTCGCCTCATTTTCTTTTCCTTTTTTTTTTCCCTGTTGTGAATTTTGGGTTTGGCTAACCATGCTGTAAAAGGTTTTTATGCAGAAAAAAGATTGCATTATTTAGATATACAACTATCTACAACATCAATTCATTTTGAACGCTTTTGACCTCATAAGGTGATAAATGAATTGAATGCCATAATTCTTCAACAATGTACAGATATCAATTTTACCGTTAATGGCGGTTACTTTAGTGAGGGCCTTTATGTCACGTGGCAGAACACCATGGACAGCATTGTCATTGATGGATAATTGAATAAATTGATAGCCATCCTGGTTCTGTTCCGATAGCCAGTTCCAATTTGGTATAATAATATATAACAGCATGCCTTAGCTTTATCCTCTCTTTTATATATATATATATGTTTATTGCTACTTGTTCTATTCTATAATCTTCCGTGTCTTCTGTGATTTATGGTTTCCGTGTGATGGATAGGACTATGCTCTCAAGGTCATCATGGAGACCAATGAATCTTGGGCTAAACTCGTCAAGAGATCTGTCCCTGCTGGAGAGCTCTCTCTTGTATAAAAGCCACTGGTAGACTAGAGTCGGAGCTGAAAGTATTATTATTGAGATGGAGCTGAAAGTCGTATTGTTTTTGGCTTTACTTGCCAGGATTTTACCTTCTGGCAAGCAAGCCCCGCGTTGTCTTACACATTGACGATATCAATGACATTTTTTCCTCGGTAATGAGTTTGAATAAGCCGTTGTTCCTGCGTTTCCTTGTGAGATTCAGAATACATTTCTGCTACTTGTGAATGGGTGGTGTAAGAAGCCAAGGCTTTATAATGAAGTAAGAACTTCACATTCCTGTTATCATGGTCAGTATCACTGTCACAAAGGATGGTGGTTGGCATATGATCCTCACTTCATCACCCTTCAATTTCGAAATACCAAGCACTAAACATAACCTTTCCTGCACCAAATAATTAGATGTTTTCCTTTAGTATTATAGAGGTGAGTTGATGGTATGCCTCTTAAAAAGTCCCGTCGCCTCCAACAATACATAGGATGGGCTAAGCTGGGGAATGGCCATTGAACTGTATAAGCCATTACAAGCGTCCATCCACTGTCCGGCAGTTGGAATATGGAACCATTAGGGCAGAATAAGATTTTCAACGCGTGCGGAATCAAAGGAACTGGATTCATTACGCCTCCATGTACAATTAACAACGTTGAAGAACTATTATACTAACAACTGATTGATCATTAATGGTAAGATGGTAACCTTGGATGTGCTTGGTTGTTGAGTTCTGGTGTAATTTATCCAGAATTGATTAAAACCCAACATTTAATCAAAGCAACAAGTCCCTTCTGATTCTCCCATTTGATCAAAGTAAAATCCATCCAAAGCCAGTGCAAACAGCTATATATACAAGCAGTTTTCATCACATGATCCATGGCATTACATGTACAAATACTGGACCCTTTTGCCTCACAACCACACCCCTAACCAGACTTTTTACACTAGTTGAAAATAAAGAAGAAAATGATAAGACCGCAAAACAATAAAGCCATCCTAGCACCAGAAGCTGTGTTCAAGCGCTTCTTCAAACCTCATTACCTTGTCAGAATCATTAGCGGGCGAGGAATGACAATCATTAGCGGGCGAGGAAGGACCAGCCATGAAAGACTCTTTGCCCTGAGATCTTCCTATGAAAATTGGTTTGTCTTGCCGAACCCATGTCATAACAGAGAACTTGGCCCCAGAAAAAGAAGAAGGTGAGGGTGTTGAAGACAGAGGAGATGGTGGAGACGAAGATTTGTTATGGTAGGGAAGTAGGAGCATCGAAGCAGTAGGAGCCATGGCAAATATAGACAAGAAATAATGAAAGTCTCTCTCTCTATATATAGCGAATAGCGCGAGGCAGGTTTGCCTAAAACAGGCAAACGAAAACTGTGGGCCTTAAAAATGAAAACAATGAACCAAAAGTAGGTGTACAAAAACGACAGCTGTACTTTCTACTTCGCTCAGCGGCTGACTGAAGTTGCCCGGATTTTTCTTTTGGAAATTATATATATATAGTAAGTGTAATATTAAGTAAGATTCTCTTACATGATTTTTAAAACCTTCTAGCATGATTGAATAGTAAAACAATGGCGGCAAAGGCCTCTATTCTTGTTCATAAGTTAAGGACGCCTACTTCTGTAAAGACCATTATTTTAACCCAAAGTCAGCTTTTAACCCAATAGTAGTATAGTGTGTTAAGGATAGTAGTATAGTGTGTTAATGATAGAACTTTCAGTAGCAGATTTCTGTAACATATCAACATTGACAGCATGAAAGAAAATTTAACTAAACATCAGGAAAAAGGCAGTGGGGATGAAATTCCATATAACCTTTGCTTAAATTGAAAAAGAAACCACGTCTTAATAACAAAAGTAGATATCATCCTTGATAAACCCTAACAAAACCGAAATCAATAATTGTGAAGACTGAGATTAGATTAATGAAGGAGAAGGATAGGAGGGGACCACTCTAGTAGATGCTACTACTTCTTGTGACGGCCTGTTGCAGTGCCGGGGTTTAGTCAACCTCCTCCATCTTGCTACCCTCCTCAGCATCATCAGCAGCATCTTCCAAAGGAGGCATGTCAGTGTCAGCATCAGCAGTGTCTTCATCAATGCTCAATCCCAATTTCAGCATTCTGTGGATGCGACTGCCAAAGGTGTTTGGATCATCCAAGCTGAACCCAGATGTTAGCAAAGCAGTCTCAAATAGCAAGAGGACCAGGTCCTTCACTGATTTGTCATTCTTGTCAGCATCAGCCCTCTTCCTCAACTCATCCATGATTGGGTTCTCCGGATTAATCTCCATTGTCTTCTTGCTTGACATATACCCAGCCATGCTGTTATCCCTCAGTGCTTGTGCCTTCATGATTCTTTCCATGTTCGCACTCCAACCATACTCTCCAGTGACCAAGCAGCAGGGAGAGTCCACCACACGATCAGATACCACAACCTTCTCCACCCTGTCACCAAGCACATCTTTGATCACCTTGCACAGACCCTCAAACTTCTCCGTCAACTCTTCTTTCTTCTTTTTCTCATCTTCAGTCTCGTCAATCTTAAGACCTTCCTTGGTTGCAGACACCAATTTCTTTCCTTCAAATTCCTTTAGTTGTCCCACGGCATATTCATCAATTGCATCGACCATATACAGAACCTCATATCCCTTCTTCTTCAGCTTCTCAAGGAACGGGGAATTCTCAACAGCCTTCTTGCTCTCTCCTGTAATGTAATAGATATCACTCTGGCCCTCCTTCATCCTTGTCACATAATCCTTCAGGCTGGTCAACTCATCACCACTCTTAGTCGAGTGATATCGAAGTAACTCAGCAATCTTGGATTTGTTCTGAGAATCCTCATGAATACCAAGCTTCAAATTCTTAGAGAATGCCTCGTAGAATTTGTCATAATCTTCCTTGTTCTCGGCAATCTCAAAGAAGAGCTCAACGCACTTCTTGACCAAGTTCTTGCGGATAACCTTGAGGATCTTGTTCTGCTGAAGCATTTCTCTTGAAATATTGAGAGGAAGATCCTCAGAATCCACTATACCCTTCACAAAGCTCAAGTATTCAGGCATCAACTCCTCACAGTTGTCCATGATGAAGACACGGCGGACATAGAGCTTGATGTTGTTCTGCTTCTTCTTGGTGTCAAAGAGGTCAAATGGTGCCCTCTTAGGAACAAAGAGAACAGCTTTGAACTCAAGCTGGCCCTCAACTGAGAAGTGCTTCACTGCAAGGTGCTCCTCCCAGTCATTGGTAAGGCTCTTGTAAAATGCACCATACTCCTCTTTAGTGATCTCCTCTGGTTTCCTCATCCAGATGGGCTTCTGCTTGTTCACCAAAGACCACTCATGTGAAATTTCCTTGATCTTCTTCTTTTTCTTCTCTTCCTTGTCCTTCTCCTCATCAACATCCTCTACATTACCCTCCTCATCCTTCTTATCTTCCTCGTCCTTCTTATCTTCCTCATCCTCATCATCAGAAATCTCCTTCTCAGTGGTCTTCTCAATCCAAAGGGAAATCGGATAGCTAATAAACTCAGAATGTTTCTTAATCAGATCCTTGAGACGACGCTCCTCAAGGTACTCCAATTGGTCTTCCTTAAGGAAGAGAGTGATCTTAGTACCTCTGCCAAGGTTCTCACCAGAGGTATCCCTGGTGACCGTAAATGAACCACCAGCCTGAGACTCCCACACATACTGCTCATCATCATTGTGTTTGGTAGTGACAACCACCTTATCAGCAACCAAGTAAGCCGAGTAGAACCCGACACCAAACTGTCCAATCATACTAACATCAGCGCCAGCAGTAACAGCTTCCATGAACTCCTTGGTTCCAGACCTTGCAATGGTACCGAGGTTGTTCACCAAGTCTGATAGAAACACGAGAAGAAAAGCAGAGTCAAATATCAAACAGAAACAGAATCATAATTAACAATTGCAACAAAATTCAAACATTAATAGTTTAAAACAAAAATTAGGTGCTCACCAGACTTGGTCATTCCAATACCACTATCAATAATAGTGAGAGTATTGCTGGCCTTGTCAGGAATAATGTGAATGAAAAGCTCGGGTTGGGCATCGAGCTTGCTCTTGTCAGTCAAGCTATCAAATCGAATCTTATCCAAAGCCTATAAAACACAGACACACGGTAACATCAAAAGCTATTGCTACCATATGCTGATTCGCACCCATTGACTCTACCATTCCAATCAAATCGCACCACATTACACGAAATCTTTAACTTGAATAAAACACAACAAAGTTAATCAAACAAGCATCAAAGTCCCAAAATTCAGCTGAAAAACATTAATACACGTTAATACATAAATTAATTACCCTATTCATACATAAAACGATAAAAAAGAAAAGAAAAGTTTAGATCTTTAACGTAATTAAAACAGAACAACAAGAGGGTTTATCAAACAAAAAATCATAGTCCCAACACTCATCAAAGTCCCAACATTTTAATCACTCTATTCAAACGTAAAACCATGAGACAGAAAGATAACAGAAGCAGAAAATTAGATAAAATGAGACATACATCAGAGGAATTGCTGATGAGTTCACGAAGAAATATCTCTTTGTTGCTGTAGAAAGTGTTGATGATCAAACTCAGCAGCTGATTGATCTCAGCCTGGAAAGCAAACGTCTCCGCCTCCGCCATTGTTATTGCTGTGCTCGCAAAGAAGGAAACCGAAACAACACGCCAACACAAGAGAGAGTGGAGGGAAAAGGGAGATCTAGGGTTTTGGAAGAAATTGAAGCAATAAAAAGAGGAAGTCTTGACTGTGGTTTTATAGAAAAAGGGAAGGTCTTTCTTTATTCTAGATCCTTCTTCTCTATATTGACATTGACATACTAGAATCTTCTTTTCCGTGACCGACCTGTACTTTTAACCAGGCCGTCTATTTGTTTTTCGTATTTACTAGTTAGTAGTAGTAGTGTTCATACCTTCTCTATTGTGCCCTTGCTTTTCTTATTTTCTTTTTCTTTTTCATCCTCAGAACTCAGATTGCCCCGTTTGGTCCAGGTTTATGCGTTGAATATGGCCTGATATTCAAAGGCAATTAAATATAGAAAATGATAAGTATTTTTAAAAATAATAAAAATGTAAATTATATATATATATATATATATATATAGAGAGAGAGAGAGAGAAATAGTAGCCCGTGTTTTACCGTGAAATCAGACTATATTTTTATACGTAAAATAATATTTAAGTATTAAAATAAAATAAAAAAATTAAAGTATATATTTTCATACCAACAATTTATTGCTGGTGTTCTTTTTTCTTCCTACTTTTTTCTCTCTTCTAGTTAAAGTATACGTTTGTTATCTTTTTTTTTTTTTTTAACTTCAATCCTTGTATTTTTATTGTTTGTTTTCTTTCTTGGCCCTTTTAGAAAAAGTTTTTGTGTTTTTAATTTTGTCTTTAAATTAAAATTTTTCATATATTGTTTTTTTCAATTCGGTCCTTATTTTTTTGAATAGTCATTTTTACACTTTGATTTTTTGTTAAAGTTTTATTAGTATTTAATTTCATCATTCAATCAAAATATATGTTGTTGTTTCTTTTGGCAATTTAACATTTATTCTTCTGATTTTTTTTCCTTTTGTTAATTGTTTTTTTCCTTTATAATTTTTAAATGCCCTCAAATTTATTTTTTATTTCGGTTTCCATATTTATTTTTTAATTGATTTTTTTTATGTGGTTGATTTTTTTTTCCGGTTACATCCTTCGGTGTTTGATTTATTTGGGATTAGGGTTCACGGTTTTTCTATGTCATATTTTCAATTTAATGACATGGTCACATGTTTTAAGTGTTAATACAGTTAATAATTTTTTTCTCATTTTTTTTTTGTGATTTTATCATCCTACTTTCTTTTAAAAAAAATTGTTTTATGGTTGCCTTTATATTTTTTTCTATTAGTTTGTCTCGGTCTTATTACCTAAACCACGAGTTTTGCAAGCAGTTTTTGGATAACGTTTTTTTTTAAAAAAAAATTGTTTTATTTTTGCTGGTTTTTTATTTTACCTTATAAAAGTAGGTTTTGTTTTGTACAAAAAATAGTTATTTTGCAATAATATTTCTTATATTATTCACTTTGTTTCATATATGTTTTTATTTTTATTATTTTTTTATTGATTTTAATGATTAAATTTAGTGGACACAAATGGATAAATGTCTCATTTTGTGAGATCAAATATCTTGATCTATGTTCTTCTCTCAATTTTTCCAGATTCTCTTTTAGTTATCGTTAACAATTGCTTTTATTTATTTATATAGATGATTCTGAGATGGTTGGATAAACTTTTTTATTTACAATTATAATTCTTATTATGTAAAAAAAAACATATCAAAATAGTTTGTGTACTCAAGTTTTTTTTATATGTTTTTTTTAGAAAAAAAAATCACGACTCTCTACAGAGCACATAATTTTTGGTTGCCTCTAATTAATGTTTTTTTTTTTCACCTTTATTTTTAGATCATTTTGTATAATTGATTTTTTTTTCTTGATTTATCTTTCGACATTTGATTTGTTGGAGATTGAGCTTCATACGATCTTATCACTCTATGTTTTTTTAATATTTATTTGTAATTATCTTCGATTTTTTTCTATGAATTTATCCCGGTCTAATAATCCAGATCATGAGTTTTGCATGCCATTTTTAATACAAGTTTTTTTAGAGTTTTTTTGTTTGTGTTTGATTTTCAAGATATCATGCTAATTCATTTATAATTTTTTTGGGTTTTATACAAATAAAGTTTATTTTTAAAAATAAAAATATTTATTTTTAAATAATATTGCTGATGTGTTTGGCCTTGCATAATATTTTTTTAGACATGAATTTATCTAGTCAATTTTATTTGTATTTATCTTTTAAGTCATGAGTTTTTTAGGTTATAGATTTATCTTTTATTAATTTTAATAAATAAATTCAGTAAATACAATAAAATAAATATCTCATATGATTCAACATCTTAATTTACATTTATCTTTTAATTTTATCAATTTATTTTTTAATTATTATTAATACTTTTTTTCTTGTTTATTTGCATAAATAATTATTAATTTATTTAATAAGATATTTGTATATGCTTTTCAATTTATATTTTGATTTTTTTATATTAGAAAACAAATTTAATCAGCTTACACAGCGGTATTTTTTTGAAAAAAAAATAATGACCACGGCGAAGCAATGGGTTAAATGGCTAGGATGTACAAAACCTTGACATGACGTTCTTTCTTATTTTGAATGACACTCCCAACATTACACTTTTTGTTAGAATCTGCAAGGATTATTTAGAGGCATTGAATTAAAGATAATCAAATTCCTATCCGCAGTAGGAAGATTATATATATACACCAGAAAAACTTGGGTTTGCGCGTGGACAAGCTCAGAAATTGTGCAGAAAACAAAATAATACCGTACACAAGTCCAGTGAAAACTTTATGGTTCTGCCGAAGTTTCTGTTGTTCCTGCTGCCTTCCTATCAAGCAAAGGCGTTGTGTTAGATCCGTCAGTTGTAGTCACTTCAGGATGCTCACTTGCTTCATCAAATCTATCCACGCTGTGCAGAAATATACCTGTCGTAGAGCAAAATGATGAGTTTATGCAACTCTGATATACCATTGATGAATCGCTATGAAAAATTACCTATAAACCATATCACAGCTGCTGGAAACAAAATGAATGTCAGAATAAGAGCAGTCTCCCTCCAGTTGTTAGTTTGATCCTGCAAGATATTTTCCACTGTTGAGGTTGAGGAACTAAAATTATCATCATGCAAGCATAAAAGAAAAATATCAATCCAATCTTAAGGATGTGAAAGTTAAACTTCAGAGGTTGATGCTGGGAAGGTATAAACTACAACAAATCAGGTGATATTGTGATAGATGGATAATCCCAAATTCGAATGAGCTCTCTCTGCATGTAGTTTCAAAATAAAACAGCTTCATAGATCCAATTTATAAAAGGCAAAATACTCTTCAAAACTGATTTTTTAAAAAGAAGCTACACTCCACACAAAATCCATGTGTCCCTTTCAGGTCTGCATGAAATTCTGCATAACATATTCAGAATGCTGCGGGTGAAAAAAATTACGTTCACTAATATTTAGCTATCTTCGTTGTCATTTTTCTTTCACTGAATTATTCTGTAGTTTGAGAAATATGCTCACAGGAAAGAACTAGGACCATTCTTCCTTTTTTCTTTAAGATTCATGAAAATCCTGCAATTTCTTTTCTTTTTTTGAGAGAAAAACAGATGTATGTTTATCTTTTCTGAAAAAAAAAACATCAGTTCAGCAAAGGCGCATCGTTCAAACAAAAATTGAATCTATGAAGGCAAACCTGGAGAGCACCAACAAGTGGTGAGGAAGGCACATCTCCAAAGAGGTGAATTGCAACAGTGGAGATAGCCATAGATATTGGTCTCAAACTTGGTTTAACACAGTGAAGACATATGAAATTTACAGGAGCCTGGAAATGAACACCAATATTTGGTACAGTGTTAAAAACACGTGCAATATAAATGCTAAACGTATAACAGATGCTAACAGCAAAATCTAGTACCTGAGTTGCAAAGACAAATAGTTCACCAATAGCAAAAAGGGCAAGGAAGGGATACATGTTCTTAAAACAGAAGGCACTGAAACAAAATATTGCCCCAGCAAATGTAACTGCTGAAAGAAGCTGCAAAGAGTTCAACAATTTCAGAGAAAAAAAGAGTTCAATAATTTTAGAGACATAAACTAATTCAAAGCCAGATATTTAAATAGCCTAGAGCTATTTTGAAAATTCTGAGTCTCGTTAATACCAAAAGTAAGCACAAGCTATTACTTCAATCAGCTGTAAATTATTGACACCTTTGTTCTCCTTAGTATCATTCATGATCATCCAATTAAAATTACTAGGTCTTGAGAGCAAGGATATTTAAAATACTGGATGAACAAGAGGGTATTAGTTGAGAAAAGGAGTTCAATAGAAATGAAAAAAAAAATAAACCGAAGAGATGCCAAACACCATTTAGCAATTAAACAAGACAAAATAGTGGATATTCCATACTTATCAGCATAGCAGCTCAAGTTGTAAAAATAATTGCACAAGGCACTTAAACATATCTTAGAAAATTCCCTTTATATGCAAGATTACGTACCTTAAAAGCATTAGAAATTGTGGAATTTATGAGATCCAGAACATAACCCCCTGCTAGTGTGCCAACTATACCACAGACTATGGTAATTCCTCCAAATATCAGATCTGCATTGCTCTGCAAAATAACCACTTCAAGTAGAATAAATACATCATAAACTCTCTCTCAACTTTTTGCGATAGTTTATTTTGAAAAGTTTTTACCTTTAATATGAAAGTAATGAGATAGAAAGAAAAAAGAACATTTATGTATTGGGAAGTGTTATCAGTGCTTTTATACTTAATGTCGTTGCCACATCAAATCTGAAAGCTTACCATGTTATAAATGCTATAGCCTGCTTTAGGTCCCCAATATGAATATGCACCAAGGACGAAATTGTACACTACGTAACCTAATAAAAAAAGCCAGATACTGTTCAGGCAATAAGTTTACAGAGATGTAGCAAATCAGCATGATTTCAGAGATGGTAAAATTGCAGATGTCCTGGAAAATACTCATGATGAACAAAATTTCCAGAAACTAGCTAAGAGTTGACTATCTAGGCAGACATTGAACTAAATAAGACCCGAAAAGACAGTAGGAGCACAAGAAATTAGTTTTAACCTGACATTTTGGTCTTCTTAAAGAAAAGACTAGCTGAAAAGTTGATGGTTAACATAAAGTAGTGTGAAAAAGAATACCTATAACATTCACTACATAAACCTTGTCAAGCAAAAGCACTTTCAAGTCTTTCATAAATCTTGAGAATTGCTTCAAATCAACAAATGCACATTTTGACCTGCAACAAATTTAAATCCAATAAATCACCAACATATCCCAACTTGGATGTGCACGTGCACACACACACACAATGATGTATAAAAAATCTAAATCAGAAAGATAGCAATATATCTATTACAGTATGCAATCTATACCGCACATGTTATGAGCTAAGGACAGTTAAGCTCACTTGGAAGATTTCATTGAGCCTTTGGCAACAGAGACATCTGTATCTGCTTTCAGATGTAAACACAGTTAATAGATTACGAGAAAAAAGTCTTTAATTTATTAGAAACTAAATAACAGATCATAGAGGCACATTAAAAATCCTAAAAGAAAGGGCCTTTGAAAAAGAAATAGATGATAAACCAGTCCACTTGCTCTTCTTTCATGAAAATTTAAACGGTGTTGTATGAGGCTGTACTTGGGTGCCTAACGTGATACATAACTCTAGAGATTTGTATCCAACCTATTGTTCCTTTTTGAATCCATCACAGTATAAACGTTATCATCTATTTCTGTTGCTTCTTTCCAAATCCATGGTTGTCTAGCTACATGCTTCAAGCAAGTGTTTAAAAACCTCATTCAATTGCATTTCTTTAGAGTTCATTATTTTCTGTGAGATTTTCAAGTGGGAGTGATCAGGTGAGATGGCTTCTCTTCAAATCTTGACTTACTTATTCATTTCTTTAAAATCAGAAAACGTATAGATTATACAAAATAATGAGATTCCATATTATCATTACACACAGCACCTTGAACTTCCAAAGAAGTTGTCTCTATGGATGTCAGCGCTTCGGTAGATTCAGCAGGAGCAAAACCTGTACCAGTAATTTTTTAGGATCAGCTGGAATTATCTTCAGCTCAAAAAACCAAGATGTAAAGAACTCTCACCTTTCAACTGCAAAGGTTTCATGACAAAACCTAAAACAGCAAATGGAAGCATCAAAACCGCCTCTCCAAAGAAAGCGTAGCGCCAACTGAAATGGTCACCAACCTATTTGAGAATAAGAGAATACAGTTATATAGTAACCCCAGGTGTTGACAGTTTCAAAGCAGATGAAATATGCCATAAATTTTTAATATGAACTACTAAGAGCTGGTCCTTTCCTCAGAGTAATTCTATTCTATTCTGCATATGCAAGTGAGATTTTCTTTGACGAAAAGAATCTTAACAATCATATAATAAGCTTACCAGTCCACCATATACGTAGCCAGCAGCGTATCCAGCTGGTATAAACATGTAAAACATTCCAAGCCATAAAGTTTTCTGACCAAAACGAGGGTGTAAAACACGGTCAGAGCAGATGAGAGTTGATGGAATATAACAGCACAAGAAGGAAGTATATCACACAATATAACAAAACCCGCTACTTTTTACACCTTCTGAGGGCATTTAAATGTTAGTTTTTGGTGTTTTTTTCTTTCCAGTCCCAGTATTTTTGGAATCCTTTATATTGCACTCTTGGAATCCATTTGCATCGTGTTTTGATTCTTGGCTCTATTGGTTGAGAGAGAGAGGAATGAGAAACGGCTCTGGCCATTGGATCCGCCAATATCGGTGCTGACGGTGGTGCAGTGATGGTGCGTCATCCTTAAATTGTTTTTTTATTTTTTTTAATTTGCGAGGCTGCAAGCCCAACCCAAGCGTGTGCGGCTCTAGTTTTCCAGGTCCTAAGTGCACAGGCATGGTGCGCTGGCCTATCCCTTTTCTTTTGTTTATCTATTCATTTTATTCTAATTTTCCAAAATTGTTTTTATTCCTATTTTTCTTACAAAACCTTCTGAAATTATTTATTTCAATAGTTTCCGATTTGACTTACAAAAAGTTACTTTGATTTTTTATCTCACAATTCAAATATATTGAACTAATTATCTTGAGTTTGGGTTCGGATTTAATAATTAAAAAAAAACATATAACTATATCAAAATTACAAGTAAAAATGACACCTATCAAAATTATCAAGTTTGGGTTCGGATTTAATAATAAATTTTTTTCAATGTTAGAAAAAATATTAAGAGCACCAAAATTATTATTTTTTTTCTTGTTATTAAATCTAGTTTAATTGGTTAATTTTAAAAACTAGAAACCTAATTCTTTTTCTAATTTAAATTTTAAATTAAATTAAATTACATAAAATAAATTGATTTCATGAATGAATCAAAATGCAATCTTGATTTTAGGTAAAAAAATAACTTTAACTTTTAAGAAAATTTCAAGATGATATTTTTTTTAAAAAAACTATTGAAACAATAATATATTAGATCGATCTCAGTTCTCAACAGTCACCAAACAAACCGTATTGAGTTTAATAATTTTTTTTTATAAATTTTTTTTTAATTATATAATAAAAATATACAGTTACAAAATTGAACATCAATCTAAAAATAAAAACTTATTTGAAACAATGATAACCTAAAAAAACAATAAATAAATAAATCATGCAATTTATTTCCTAATTAATCTAATATTAAAGAATAAAATCGAGAAAAAATTATTAAAAACAATTAAAAAAAAAAACCATATCTGGTTAAGTGAACTCATCAAACCTGTGAACAGGGTAATCCGGGCTAGCACATCAAACATATGAACCAGGTTATAAACCCTAGTGGGGTTATAAATTTTTTTTTCAAAACTATTTTTTTATTTATCTACATGATTAAAAAAAATATACAATCGGAAAATAAAACATCATCCTAATATTGAAATGCTGTAAAAAAATAAGCGACAAATGAATATCAAAATTTTTAACATCGCAACACAGGTAATTTATCTTATTGTGTTTAATGAATTTCTCTATCAAAATAAATTTGTTTTAGAAAAACACATAAAATTTGTAATAGAAACCTACACGTATAAAATTTATTGAATAAAAAAAATACAAGACTGCACATACAAAAACTCTAATATAAAAATCAACATTTTAAAAAGAAAAAAAAATCTATGTAAAATTAAGAAAAAATCATAGATAAATCATACCTCACTCTTTAAAAACTAAACACACCAAATATCATTAAAATATCATCACAAACTAATTAAAATATAAACCAAAAAATTATTGAAAAAATTATCAACCAATGCATTATTTTTTTTAAAATATCAATTTTGTTATTTAAAAAAATCAGGCCAGCCTAGCATCTGGCCCAATCACGCAATGCCCACGTGCGGGCCTATATTTTTTTTAAGTTTAATGGGGTGGACAACTCGTCATTCGCCCCATGCATCAAAAAAAAAATGACACATCATCTACATCAACAAACAACGCGTCATTTGGCCATTGTTGTGGCCGAATACGGTGTCCTTGGTTTTTTACCCTAAAGAACTCATCTTCAACCCATTTTTGGCTCAAAACACCTAAGAAACACAATAGAGGCTTTGTTAAACCAATCTATAGCCATGAAAAACATAAAAAAAACCATAGTTTTTAAACTCGGACCGGCCCGGCGGGTCGACCCGAGACCCAGTCGACCCGGTGGCTGGACCGGTCCGGGTTTGTTAAAAGACCGGCCGGTGCAACAATCCGGCAAACCCTGTTAACCCGGTGGGTCGACCCATGACCCAGGCGACCCATAAAAACCTGGACAAGACCCGGTGTTTTTTTTTTCCTTTTCAAATGTGGTTTCTACGTAGACCGGGGAAGAAGAAGGAGGGGCTCTTTAGTTTTGGCCAAAAGGTCAGGGGGATGACTGAGAGGGGTGAGGGAAGTTGTGGTCAGGCATATCTACAGTCTCAGGGACGCCATTAATACTTCTCCCCATCTTACCACAAACCTTGTCTTGCAGATAATAGTCACAACACGCACGATTCAAGACTGGGCTGCCCGACCCTTTATCAATGACAACACAAGCAAAGATGATGAACCCTAAAAGTGCGGCGATGATGAAGAACATAGCAAATAGCTAAACCTATATCAAGGAAGTGTTTTGATAGCACGCGCCAGCGAAACCGGCTAAAGAAACAACCATGATTGAGATCCCAATTACTATCAATGGCCACTGTAAGAATTTCAGACAATCTGTGTTGTTGGCTCTGCCGCTTAGCCATATACCATCTCCTAGGATGGGTATTGATAGCAAAAAAGTCAGGAAGTTGAGTACCCCTATCAAGTGATTGCTAGTTCTCATGGTTGATCTTTCTCTGGTTCTCTTTCTATTTGCAATAAGTGCGTCAGATCTGCTTTGTCTCTCTTTCTTTCTTTACCGTTAATTTTTGGGATGACCAGTTTCAAGTGAAGGAGAGCATTTGATAGCAACAAAGGTAAAGGTATAACGTCTGTAGGTGTGATATTTTGTTTTATTTGAAGGGATCGCACATACATATCCTTGCATTTATGCGGGTTGACCCATAAAACCCGGGACCCGGCTACTTGACCGGGTTAACCTCCGAGTCGGTTTTTAAAACTATGTAAAAAACCGCTCTAAAACCTGAACTCCACCCGAAACAAAAAAAAAAACTCCCCAAGATCAAATATGATTTTTACGTGTTTTTCAAGTTAAAAAACACATAATCTTAACTCTTCTCATCATACGAAACCATTTAACACAAAAAATAATCGTTTTGGTGGTCAAATTCCTCACCAATAGATACTCTCTCTTTTAGCCAAAATCTGGCGACCTCCTCTCTCTTCTCCAACCAAAAAAGATTGAAAATAAGTAAAATGAAGTCTGATACCAAAATTGAATTTTGTAAAATTTAATGGAGTGGTCACCTAATAGCTAAAAAAGATAGGGGACCCAAATGAATCTTTGACAAAAATTTTCAATCCACCACGTATGTTACCAGCTTTTTTCATTTTAGCTCCTTTTCTTTCAATTCAACCCTCCCTTACCAAAAAAAAATGCAATTGGGCTCTACTCAATTGAATTTTTAACAAAAATTTTCAATTTGCCACCTGTGTTACTCTTTTTTTCACTTCAGTCTTTTTTCTTTCAGTTCAACCCTTCCTAACAAAAAAAAACATGCAATTGGGCTCTACTCTAGTTTCAAAAGAGTTCAATTGTGCAAAAAAAATAAAAGAGTTCAATGATCAAATTGAAGATTTTCAAAAATTATAGTATTGTAATTCACGGTAAAATATGAGGGTAAATAGTGTTTTTGTAAACAGTAAAAATAACACCCGTTTTAGCTTTATGCAATATAATTCCACAGAAGAAATTAATGCAAAGTTAACAGAAATAAAAAACAATCATCAATAATACATAATTTGGCATGATCTAAAAGAAAGAAACGAAACCTTGGCAGGAGGCGCGTTATCATCGATAAAAGGGGCTGCAAGACTTATAAATGATGCCTCACCAACACCGACTAGCCTAAAAAAAGAACAAAACATCAGAACTAGGGTGCATGATAAAGCAGCTTATCATTGACATGTGCAAAAACTGTTCTTCCCGTATAAAAGGATATTTTATTTAATTGTTTAGTGAAACAATATTACGAAGAACAGCACAAGATAGATAATGTACTTACATGCGGCAGACTGTAATGCTCCAGAAATTAATTGAAAACCCACAACCAACTACGGCAACTGTCCAAACTGATAATCCAACTCCAATGAGCCTAAATGGATTCACGCTGCAAATTTTCATGAATGCATAAGGGCTCAATAAAGAATTAAATCATAATCTAACTTCTATGCCACAAATTATAAAAGAGAATAAGAAGTCGAATACTCTTTCCTTAAGTTCTACGTGGTTGTGAATGCAACAACAATGCATAAATGCAGGTAACTTGCTCCATTACACCATATCAAGAAGCAAGGCAATGAACTGTCCACATTGCCTGCTTGACTGCAAAATGCCAAACTCGTACTTCTACGCCACAAGATGATAGTTCCAGATCCATTGAAGCCCTAGAAGAACTTATTTTTGTGTTTTTATGCATATCTAGTTCTTACGGGATGACTTGTTGGGAGATCTTTCAGTTTATGAGAAAAGATACTCTTGGCAAGACAATTTACCAAACACACACTTTAGCAATAAAATACATAAATGAAATATGCATAAGGTAAGGTTTCTGACCAGTGGTTTGGTCAGTTAGTTTTTCTTCTGATTTAGATTAGCTCGCCTTCCTCTTTGCCCCACTTTCTAAACCCTATTTTATAATCTGATAAACTGGCAAACAACTTTTGTTGCATATTTCTTGATCCAACTCCATAAAATCTACTTAACATTTTGAACTTGAAAACGATGTGCCAGGGAAGACACTTTCTATTAAATGAGAAATCTTAAGCATAGCATAATTGCCGCTTCATAGGCATTGGTGCTTAACATCGCAAAAGAGGGACACTATTCCTAACTTATACATCCCGAGGTATTATGATGGCTATTCCTAAACAAATAGAAGTAAACTTCATGCGACAGAAATGTTTCAGGCATGCTTATTCGAGGTCCCCCATTGCCATTCTAGGACCTGTCATCAGCATATTAGAACCAAAAGCCTATCCACCAGTGCATTTTACTCACGGGCCATCATATCAATTAAATGTTAGTCTCTCCAATAATTGACCATGTTTCCATTTGAAAATTAGTAACTTTTAGTGGCCTTTTCTTTTCTGCACCATCCATCTCCCTAGAATCATATATATTGAAGTTTTGCTTCCAACAATAGTAATTCATCATAAGCTAGGATGAAAGAACTAGAAGCTCATTACCTCTTTGCTAATGATGCAAATATTGGGCAAGCCACGAGAAGTCCAACCATGAAAGCTGAGGATAAAACTCCATCTTCAAAATTGCTCAGGTTAAAATCCCCTCTATGAAAACCAAGTAACTAAAATTAGTCAGAATGTTTTTTTCCCCAGCAAAATAGTATCTATGCTTGCTATTTCCCGTCAACAGTAAGTTCCAGATAGGCAAGCACGAATACAACGTATATAAGGAATAAAGCAGAATGTATTGCAGTTTGACACCCCGGCCACTTAACAGCAGAAGTGATAGGACACAATTCAGAATCTGGTTTCTCAGTCTCTAAAACTTTCACCTTACAGGTTAAGTAAGGTACAAATTTAGCATACTTGTCTTGTTACTAATACTTACTTTTATCTTTATGGTTTTATACAAAATGCAAATATAGTTATCATATGCTTATACACGTGTTAACTTGAAGGATCTTTACTTTGAGGGGACGGACAGACACTTTCTTTGTCGAAGTATAATGGAATGCTAACATTTTAAATAAACCTACAATGTCCAATCTGTTTCTATTAGAGAGCACATTTAAAAACGGAAGATCGGCCATCATGTAAAATCAGCATTTCTTCCCCCAAGAACAAGAAAGGAAACAGTAGCCGCAATCACCAAATCCTCCGGAAAAAAAAAAAACAACTTGTATCAGGCTCAAACAAAAGCATCCAAATAGATCTTACTGTATTCCTCTGCCGGATGTGCATGTACCACTTTTTGAGCAGCTTCTACGACTCCCATTGACACCATTGCTTGCAATCGCTCCTCTATCCACATAATTTATCAAGTTGATCACACAAAAGATAACTAGCAGCCTGTAAAGCGAAAATTACAGAGTTCATTAGGCCTAATTTAGCAACTAGAAAGCAAAAAACTTCAGATTTGGGCCACAAAATTTGCAATTTATCCTGGAACAACTTTCCCCCAATCTCGGAACGACCACAAAAATTAGATTAAAAAAAGCACAAGCAGTCTATCTGGGTTCAAGGTCCCTCGTCACGAATAACACGGCACGTTAACATATCCAATAACTAAAACAAAAGGGGTTAAAAATCAATAGCGGTGTCATGTTTTTAACAAGACTTCTCCTATAAATACAAAAAAGTTAAAATTCAATTGCATAATTTGCCAATATTTCCCTCATGTTGTATGGAAAAACTAAATGGGCATCACCTCAACAACTACAGAAACCTTAATCCATCAATTCATGCATAAAAAATATCCATATACAAACCCAAAATAAGATATTTTTTGATCTTATTCTAAAATATCCAAGAAAACCCAGAACCCAGAACCAAAAACTGAAACTAAAAAAATCCCGTTCAGGCCTCAACGTTCAAAACCCATAGAAAAGGTACCTTTCTGGAGTTATCCATGAAGGTTTAGGAGGTGATAATGCAGCAGAACTACTCGCCATCTCTATGACCCCAGTTCGGTTGTTTCTTTTTAAAACTTATAGGACTGCATAACAAACCGTATGACACGCAACGCTAGTTTCTTCTTAATGATGATCACGACACGAACACACAAAATAATTTGACCTGAGCAGTTGAAAGAAATTACTTTTCCTGCCAGTGTTTCGGTTCCTTAACACGAAAGTTTTTTCGTGTTAAGAAACCAAATAAAGAATGTAATAAAGAGGTGGTAGGTGGTAGATATCGTGACTATTCTTTTGAATGGTAGTTAGAGAAAGAAAGGGAGAAAGAGAGAGAGAGAGAGAGATTTTACTTGATCCCGCCCCTCTGTCCCTCCCTTTCTCTAAAAAAAATCTTAAGCCATGTTGTTTTTTTCTTTTTTTTATTGGCTTCAATGGCGAGAGGGGTTTTTAGTAAATTAATTTAACTTTTTCTCAACACTAAAGGGTAAGGCTTTGGCTTCAAGCGATGAGAAAAGACAATTACATTACCGCTCGCTTAGTAATGATTTTATTGTTAAATCCATCGAAAACAAATCTGGAATCTGGTAGTTTATTCCTTGATTTTTTTCGAATTTGGGTTCGGATCTTCTGTGTCAGCCTCATTTATGTGCCTTGGTATGTTGACAGAAGATGGCAGTCAGGGTTGACACGTCAACAGATAGTAATGGGGCAACTATGATTTCGTGGGTATTCACTGAAAGTTATCGTGAGGCTGGGTGATTAAATAGCACTGGATCGGGACTCTAGAATGCTTTAAACCT
>Ga0325414_1000897_pt1 | contig 26934 bp, 12 predicted proteins | sample PopdelMetagenome_8_FD_206183 | JGI IMG/M metagenome (GOLD analysis project Ga0325414, IMG submission 206183) | Populus deltoides microbial communities from Bellville, Georgia, United States - Leaf-PdKOR-R3 | ecosystem: Host-associated > Plants > Phyllosphere > Phylloplane/Leaf | place: USA... | reverse complement strand
TATCAATGAGAACAAGTATTTCGGACTTATTTGTAGTTGGGTAATTTTAAAAATGAGGGACAGGTCGTCGTGGAATGCTGTCTGCACAGGGCGCCCCACATTCTATTCCTTGGCCTGGTGGATGCTTACGTGCTGGTCAACTTATCATTCTCTCCCACATCTTCTCCATTTATATATATATATATATATATATAATATTCCCCATTTTGATGACGCTCTCGTAGTTATTGAGCTTTCCAAAGCCTTAATTATGGATTATACGTTAATTTAGGTTTATCTAATTAATTAATTAAAATAATATTATTTTAAAAAAATTAAAGAATAATCAATTAGTTATATAATAATAGCATGATTGGAATTGTGGTAATGGTTATGATTAAAAATATATTTCACTTAAAATTTTGAAGTTAATATATTAAAATGATATGAAAATATATAAAATAATAATTTCTAATAAAAAAAATTAAATTTTAAAAGAATAGGGTTTTTTTTTTTTCTCTTTAAGATTATAAAAGTAATAATAAGGTCGTGAAACGTTGGGAACATATAATTTGAAGAGCGTGGGGGCATGGAAAAGGACAGGTTGGTTAGTAGCTTTTAATCGGTGGACTCTTTTTGAAATTTTGAAACAAAGTGCTGGATTAGGGATTGTTTGGGAAGGTGATATTGGCAATCCAGCGCAGGAGTGAGAACTTCTTGGTTTGGAATTGGAAAACCAAACTGGATAGTTTGATTCGGTTCGGTATTTCGACTTTGGTTACGTTCGAGAATTGAACGAATTGTAAAATGAATTGAATGAAACGAAAATTAAACCGAATAAAATAAAATGACAAACACTAGTTAGTTACACATGATGTGTACATAATACTACTATTAAACCTTGTCAAACCTGGTGAGTCATCATGGTGACTGGATAAATTGATCACCAGGGTGGTCGGGTATTTTAAAAGTTAATTGATATAATCTAATCAACTTAATAGGTCTTCAATTTTTTTTAAGAAAAATAATTTTAAAATATTGATTTAATATTTTTTTAATAGAAAAATATTAAAATAATAATATTTTTTTTATTCACTGTATCAAATAGGATAAACATATCTAAATCATAACATATAACATAACTCTAGTTAGGTTTAATAATCTTGTTATAATCATGAAAATAAACTTCAATTTAAATAAGAATTATAAATCTATGATCTCTCCACAACTACATAAAAATTGAGAACAATAAATATGAAAAAGTTATCCTAACATTTTATAATGAAAAAATCAAGAAAAAATATTCTATTCTTATTTAATATTAATGAAAAAATTATTATAAAAATTCTGCACACCAAACTCATATATAATTATTCATAAAACAATCAATAATATCATTGTAAAAAAGTCATAATCCTCTTAGAAACAATATCATGATTTTTTTACTAGAAGCATGTTTTTAATCAAAGACAGAGACAATGATAATAAAATTATATATTTTTTTAAATTTCATACATTTAAAATAAATAGAATAAAATATATTTCTTCAATTTAAGCTTCATTTTCTCACTAATGCATCTCTCAATTGTTTCAAAAAAAATATTTTTTTAATTGCAAGCACCATTTCCCAAAAATAAATAATAAATATCATAAAATTATGTCAAAATCTGTTATAATTTTTTAAAAACATAAAGTTTATTTTAATTAACTATTCACGAGACTCTTTTTTCTTTTCATGTCATGTACATAATAGTTGAAAACAAAATGTTAACATTCCCATAAAACATATAATATTATTTAAGAATCATGACAAAATTAAATAATAATTTAAATATACTACTAGTTTTTTGTTACTGCATTTAAATCTAAATCTAAATAAAATAAAATAAAATTGAAAGAGTCAGTCCTAAGCTCCTTGCTAATAGAAAGAAGGCCAAACGCATTGTATGCTTGCCAAGATTCCGGGCATAGGAGATGTAATCGGAAAATAGTCCTAGGATTTTTTGGACTTAAAAATCAATTTTTAAAAATATATTTTCACCTAAAAACACTAAAAAAAAACATTTCAAGTGCTTTAATAAATCAATTTATCATTTCAAAATATTTTTAAATTGATCAAAAAAACATAGATCAAAAAAGGAAAATTTTCATCCCGATCTATATTTTCAAACAAGATAGGGGCTTAAAAATGATCTCAATAGAACTCATCTTATCGAATAGTTTTCGTTAACACTAATAACATTATTTTTTGTTGCTAAAATATGGCTAACCAATGAGTATCCTAAATTAAAACAACTCTTATTCTACTGTGGTGCAAAGGACAATTTATTGTGTATAATAATAATAATGCACAATGCTTTTTTTATTTTCTTTTTAGCCATTGAACTTTATTATTTTTGTATGAATATCACAACATTTTGTAAATTATCTTGATTTTGAAACCTATTTCAATGTTTCAAATAAGGCTCTGTTTGGAAACGCGGTGCAAATCATATTTTTTTTTTAATTTTTTATTTAAAATAATTTTTTATATTTTCAAATACTTTTGATATGCTAATGTCAAAAATAATTTTTTAAAAAATAAAAAAACTTTATTTGATGCATTTCTAAGCGAAAAGTACTTTGAACCGTCACCACTACCACAATCTCAAACATACTATGACTTCCCCCAAACTGTGAGTCTTTTATCAAACTAGAAACTAGAAATTAGTATAGTGTGATAAAAGTTTTTGAAAAATAGTATAAAAAAATATTTGATAAATAATATAGTATTGACTCAACCATTATTGAAAAACACAATTTTATTAATAACCGCTAATGGTATGGTAATATTACCATTAACATTTTATTAAACAACCACTAAATAACTATTAATTAGAATAACAGTTATGTCCCAAACCCAATTTCAACACAAAACTAAGTCTAAACTATCACAACTAAAAGCCAAATAAGACCATAAATTGTCAAATCTCAAACTCGTAATTTAAAGTGTGATATTTTAATTATAATCCCAAATTAATGCATGTGTTTTTTAAATATTGTTTTTATTTGTATATTTTTTAAGCTGTTAATGAATTATTTGAATTTTTAAACAACTTGTTCACATGTTTATTTGTTTTTTGTTGATATTAAATCATGCTTATATAAATCAAGTATGAAAATGCATAATATGTAAGATAACTTTAAAATCAACATGGCAATTAGCAAAAACAATATTACAAAACTAGTAAAAATAAAGATAGCTCTTAACTAGAAAAATAACACAACATAATAATACATCTAATATTATTTATATCTTTTGCGACAATGAGTGGATGAACCAGCTTCATTAATAGCACGACTTCCACTTGTCTATGTGGTCTCATCCTCCAAAACAATATTATATAGACTCTATGTGTCTCATAATAGGTCAAGTATAGTACGACATGTCTCGAACCAAAAAGATACATAATAGCGAGCAAGTCCATCATCATCATCATCATCACAAAGATCAACCGCATCATGTTGACAATCATGTAGCAATTGTCCAACCTAGCAAATAGAAATTATTAATCTATAAATAAAATACAATAATTTTGTCAAAGCCTATAAAAAGTAACAAATACGTACAACATTTTGAACCTGACGTGCATGTGGCTCATACTCCATCTCCTCGTGTGGAGGAACTTGCTCTGGGTTAGGTGTAATGATTCGATGTGTTATACTTAGGTACCAACCCATGTATTTCTCTTCAGAAATTACAAGATGCACCTCTCTAAACATGAAATTTCTTTGTGCATCCCACATCGATATGCTGGAGGTGGTGAAACGTCTAATTATAACCAACATGCTTACCCGAATGACTAATAAAATGCAATTGATCCCTCATATTTTTATCAGATGGGATATGTTACTTAAAGTTAAATTATCGCATTACATGATCCAGGTAATGCAACTCAACAAGCTCAAAAAATATGAGGGGGACAACTGATGTCTATAAATTCATGGGCGATGTGCATATAACAAGAGTAGTTGCCAAATCATTTGCTGAATAAGGATTCCACGTGACTTATTGAAACATCAACAATGCAATTATTTCTCATCATTTATCAATATCAACCCATTAAAAATTATCTCCTGACATTTATAAATATAAAAAAATTTCAACATCAGCCTATGCAATAATTTTCTAACATTTACCAATATCTAAAAAATCAAACATCAACGCAAGTAATTAATTCTCATCATTTACCAACTTCGACACACACAATTATTTTAACCGATTTACCAATATCCAAAAAATTAAATATCAACACAAGTAATTAATTCTCATAATTTACCAATATCAACACACATAATTATTTCACTCTCATAATTTACCAATATACTTAATTTGACTGCCATTTATCTAACTCGCTACGATAAAATGACAAAACATGGGTTGAATTATGTTTAAAATATCTACTTCTACACCATCTGTTAATAAATAAGCAATGAAATTTATTAAATAAGGTTTCCATGACAAATATTCTTAATCTAAACAACATAATTTATATATTTAGTAACATATTACATATATCCTAATGAAAGTTGTATATCAACCTTCAAAACCTAGATAGACATAACATGTATAAACTTAATTCGTGGCTGCCCCAAGTGTAAATCCTCTAATAACTATACAAAAAACATACAACAATTAGTAACCAACTCAATTATAAAAAAAAATACAAAAATAACAAACTTATTACATTTATTTTACTTGTTAAAGCAATAAACATCCTCCAACTTGCTTTGATTTCTCCAAACTAGCTTGACACGAATGCTTATACAAACATGTAATTGTAAGGACACCTAAACCCCAACTATATATTGGAATGGATTGGACTCGAAATCACCAGCAGTGGTAGGTGGAATAAGGACACATGCATCCCATTGAGATCCGCGAAATGTATATTATCAAATATATGAAGTATGTATGCTCTAGCATACCTGCACAATAGAACATCGAATTTAAATCGAAATATAGACAAATGAATATGATAATTAAACTATTAGTATGCATTAACATACCATTGTAGGATCTTGTCATTATAATTATCGGGTAACTCGGAAAAGTTTTTCTAAAGTCATTTCATAGATAAATTGTTCCCCTTGAACATTTCAGGAGGAGGGTGCTCGTCAAAATGCACACTCGTATAAATTTATCTTATTCTAGATACCCACGACAATACATGCTCACCCATCTGATGTAATAAAAACCCATCTGCATGATGTATCGAATCACTGGATTTGGAAACAACATCAACTTATAAAATTTGCAATAAATCTTACCCAAATCCTCCATAATAAAAGAAAAAAGTTTGATGTATTAACATGTATTAAAAGTTTGATGTTTTAACATGTATTAAAAACTTGATGTGTTAACATGAATTAGCACAATAATTGATCATCTTTGTCAAATGAGAAAAAAAAAACGTACATTCCCATTCCATATGACTTATGATCTATGTGATTCCTGCAACCATAGAATAAATGGATCAATTGGTCTAGGATCCATGTACTGAGGAACTCTACGAGAAGATAAAGATGGCGCGCCTCGTATATGAGACATCTTAACCAAGTGTACTTATAAAATACAAAATTTAATTCAAAATTAGAAAATAAATATTATAAATAAACAATTAAAATTAAATTACAAATAATAATAAATGGACATGTAATTATCTAATTTATTACATATATTGTTTGTATTCACAAGTTTTTTTGTTATGCCCTGTCTGACCACATATGCCACATTTATGTTGCAAATGCCCTTCCTTGCGTTCATCTCATTATGTAATCAAGGTGACTTTTGTTGACTCCAACCGGTTTTCCATCTTGAAGGGTCCAGGTATACTTGAGGACCATTATACTCATTCCAATTTAATTCATTAAGGAATGGATTGAATGGAGGCCTATATGTGTTCTTATACATTCAAACACTATAATACTAATCAATAAATTGGGTAATATCATGATGTCTTTCTGCACAACATGTAAGAACATAAAAACAAGGTCGATGACAACTCTTTCATTTATCATGGGAGCATGTTCTATTCGCCAACTTAACTATTCATCTAACTTCTTTTTTGACACCTAGTTTATAAGGGGTGTGAACCTGAAAAGTGTCATCATCAATATTGAAAAGTACTGTAGTATGATCTCTATATCTAAGTATGTTGGCATCCAATTCCAGCTTAACAACAAGAGGCCATAATTTTCCTTATGCATGTAGTCATATGGATTGTCTTTTTGCTTATCAAAATAGGCATTAGTCCTAAAAAAATATCAATTGGACTAAAGCAGAAACATGCAAAGCACATGAACCTTTCAAAATATGAATAAAAGATTCAGAAAGGTTTGTTGTCATATTTCCATATCAGTGACCCCTATCATAAGAAAGTATCCATCTTTTTTTCAGTTCCCACTTAAGCCATTCTTTTCATTCTGGATGACTAATAACCATATCATCAAACCATTCATCAAATTTATGCTTCAAACATTCATAACACATCCTAAGCAACTCCTTTTTGGCTGACAAATTTTTAAAATGCGTGATTGAAGTTGCTTACCAGGTGTCTAACACAATACCAATGATATCCAATCAGTTTAGGGCAAATTGCTATAATTCCATACTTAATACCAGTAAACCTATCTAATATAATACATATATCACAATGGTCACCTGTAATGTGATGTTGAATGAGTCGTAAAAACCAACTCCAATTGACATTATTTTTTTCGTCAACTAATGTATAAGCCAAAAGAAAAATCCAATTGTTTGCATCAAAAGTAACTTTAACCAACAACTTTCATAAAATCATCTTTAGTTCTGAAATTTTGTCCACTACCAGCTGCTTTTTTTTAATAAAAAATAGATCAATCATTATAAACCATGTCATCAACTCCAGTATCACGACCAAATTCTGGAACCAGAGGCTTCATCACCATCACCATCACCATCACCATCTGATGTTTAAATTAAACTCCTGACACCCTCATTTTCATTATCATTAGAATCAAAGGAATCATACCTATGTTGATATAATATGCAGTTTTAATCCTATTTTCATCACAAATTTTGATAATTCTATCTTCCAATGTCTTAGACATGCCAACACTAACTGAATGTGATAATTGTCTAAATGGCTGAGCAAATATGGGCATAGATATATTAGTATCTCTATACTCCACATTATATGAGCTACTACGTTTAGGTTGACTACTCACATATAACTCCATCATGTTCGTTCCACTTTGGACGGGCATTTCCATCATATTTTTAAAATCAACATTATAAGCAATCAGTATCGGAAAATATTGATGTTTCCCAACAAAACACCTCCAAGTGATATATATTTCAACATCATTATAATTCAACTCAAGTCTTTCACATATAACTTTTTTGGTATTTTTAAATGACATGCTTCTAGTACCATTCAAGAACATAGTACTTCTGCTAATATAAGTAATAATATTATTCATATAAGGAATAATAGAACCACATAATGACACAACATAAAGAAGTTTGAAGACATTCTGTAAAATAAAAATACTCATTTTATCAAAAACAAATTATCTCATAATTCGACATAAAGACAAATTGTTATTATATAGACCATAATAATAGCAATAAAACTATAATTAATTGCAAAAATTCAATTATGATAATTTTTACAACTTATCAATTGAACAATTTTTATAATTAAAAATTAAATTATGATAATTGAATATCAATTAAAAAGTAAATGATCTCAATTGAACAAAATCTACAATTACAATAATTTATACAAAAATTCAACGCAAACTCTAACTGCTATGATTTCGACCATAACTTTTATTAATAAAATCAATTGATTAAAAGCCCATCTAATTGCATCAATTAAAATAAAATTTATATCAATTTAAACAATATAATTAAATATGATAATTAACCCAATAATCAATTTAAACCCTAATTTCTCTAATTAAAGTTTAATTGATTTCATAAATAACATCAATTGTATTACCGATACATAATTGCAACATTCAAAACCTAAAATAATCTAATTATCAAACACAACACAAATACCAGATTAAATCAAAACACAAAATTTATTAATTCAATAATAACTCATCAAACTAACAAACAATGCAAAATTTTACCTTGCTTTTATGATGTGTAGGTGGCTGATAGTTGCAGTAGTTTGCCTGGACACACAAGCTTAGCCGGTGGTTTGCAACAAAAAAAAGTAGAGATACTTGTGAAGACAATGAAAAGATGATTATGGTATTTTGATAGAATGCTTTGGGGGATTTGAAGGTTGTTTTCTCTCGAGTTTTTTCGAGTTTAAGGTTTTATTTCTTTAAGAAGTGGCGGTCATATAGAAAAAAAGTTTTATATATATATATATATATATATATTGGAACTACGATTTAGAATCACAATTTTTTTGAATAAAACTACTATTTTAAGTCATGGTTATTACTATTATAAATAACAATTCTTTAACCACCACAATTCAAAAATAATAATGCCATTTCCCAATAAACTTTTTAAAAATGTGTCATTTCCTTGTAACTTTTTTGAAACGGGGTTTGTCGACAAATGTGCATCCATAGGCAGAGAAAAGTTCACGGTGGTTGCCAACAAGGATGGGACATTGCTTAGAGGATGTAACGTATTCCCTTGCTTTGCTTAGAAGAACTTTCCTCCTACTTTGTGTCGGAGTCCAGTGGCATTTAAGTTTTTATTCTAAAATGATTAAACCAAGAAAAAAAAGTTAAATCGATTAATTTTAAAAAAAAAATTCTGTTTAGTATTTTAGTTTCATAAGACTGAAATTAAAATAACCAAACTAAACTGATTTAAATATAACTAAAAACATCGGGTACTATAAATTAAAAAATTTGCTTTCTAACCTGGGTCCCAAGCAAACCACACCAGCCAGCAGCCACCTACTCCCTCCCACACCTGATCTTTCAATCTTCATCTCCAGAGCTAGCAAACCACCCGCCCTTTCCCTCACACACCCACCCTTCAATCTTCATCTCCATAGATTGATTTAGATTGAGAGATTGGAATGCTCTTCTTTTGAGTTATCAAGAAAAGAAAATGAAAACCCTACTTGCTAAGCCTTTTTGGTCTTCGAAGTTTGAAAGCAGAGTTTCCTGCTCGGCTAGCAGCAAGAGATCATTTTTTTTTTTATTAGTGAGTTTTTATGAATTTCTTGATGGGAACTTCATTTACTTTCTTTTCTCTTGGAGAAACTATTCAGTTTGTTTCTATCATAATCGATTGGTATGCATTTCTTTTTTCTTCTCTTTTCAGGTGCTTAAATTTGACCAATTCACCTAGACTTCAATTCCCTTCCATCAAAGCTGTTCTTGTCACCCAGCAGTCTGCCATTGAAGATCCCTGTCTGCACAGGCCACTGTCTAGTATTTTCGTGTAGCTTTTCTAGCATTCTAACTATATTTGTAGTGCATTGCATCCTTTAATGTTGAACCTTAGTGTTTCTCAAAAAGTTTATAATGTTGAACCTTACTGTTTCTCAAAAAGTTTATACTTCCAATTGAAAATACTGGCTAATTCACTGAAGAATTATGTGGGGACTAGGGATTTCCCTCCTGGACAGGTTCATCAAAAGCCAATTTCCCTAATCCACTGCTGTGTTCTGCAACTATATCACTCCATTTGGGGTTGTTCAAATTATTGTGCAGCGGCTGCCCAGGGGAATTTAATACCATTGGTCCTTGATTCACATTAGCCTCGCACATATTAGTAGGGTTTGAGAGTAGTTCTGTAATGGCTATTTTGCGCATTTCACGCCAATATGGACCCTGTGGGGCAAAAGAAAACACGGCAAAGTTGTAGGATAAGCATTTTACAGCTGTTATGCATATGGTAAGTAGTTAAAAGTCACCACACAAACTTTTATTTAAGCAATAAATGACTGCAGTATTCGAATCAAAATATTTGAAATGTGGCTTTTGGCAGTAGTGTTGTAAAGCTTATTCTGCTTAACATAAAAATTTGAACTGTTGAGTGGCCATGGGTCTATCGCTTGGTTATCATATATTCTTAGGTTTCTGGGCATCTACTGATCTTAGAGCTTGTGTGAGTTAGACACTGCTAAGCCAAATAAAACCCTCTGCTTATGATTCGTTCCCTTCTGTGACTTTCTGGCTAGTGTTTTCTTGACCAGCCTCACTGATCATGCATTATATAATTTAGTTTTTTCAATTACGTTTGGTAACATTATTTTCATTTGGTAATTATAATGAAAAACCTTTAAAATCAAAACTCATCATCCACCAGCACTATCCACCAGCACTACCCTAGCTTCAACCACCATTGGATCCACCACATATAATAAAGTTAAACAACATCAACTCCTTACATCAAGGAAAAGAAATACTAAAGATAGAAAAAAATCATAAATTTAGGATTACTTTACAAAATTTGATAGTAATTTTGAAGCTCCTATAGCTAAATGTAATTATTATGAAAAAGATTATGCATGTTATACTATCCTTAATGACACAAGTAATATGTAGAGTAATTTAAAAGTATGCAAAAAGTTTTAGTATTATAACCTTAGAAAAGAACGGCGAATTGGGAGATCAAAATATTAGAACTCTTAAGGAAATAGGTTATAATTATGATGAATGTAGACAAGTACGTACTAGCATGAATGATTAAAATTGATCAGTTGCCTATTAATTTTATGGAGGGTTAGGGATTTAGATTATTTTGTCGGACTATGCATCCTAGATTTCCTTTTCGTTTCACTGTTATGGGAGATTGTTTGAAAGTTTATGTGGAAAAGAAGGAAAGATTAAGGACAACTATTAGGGGTCAATGCTTGTGCTTAACAACCAATACATGAACATTAGTCCAAAACATTAACTATATATGCTTGACAACTTATTGAATTCATAATGAGTGGAATTTGTATAAAAAAATTCTTAATATTTTTTTTATCAAGTTTCAAATCATATGGAGAAGACAATTGGACAAGTTATTGAGAATTATTTATTAGAGTGGGGGTTTGATAATTTTTTTACTATTATAGTACATAATGCAAGCTCTAATAATGTGACTATTTTATATTTGAAGAATGTGATGAAAGATGGGTCAACTAATATATTGTCAAATGTATATTTGCATCTTAAATGTTATGCACACTTTGTAAACCTCATTAAGTGGGATGGATTAAATAGATAATGTTTTAGTTGTTAAGATTCAAAATGCAATTAGGTTTGTGAGATCTTTACTTTTTAGACAAGTTGCATTTAAGAAGTGTGCAAAGAATATATATATAGGATGTAAGAAATCAGTGTGTTTGGATGTCGCACACAATGTAATTCAAATTATCTTATGTTAGAAGCTACTAAAAAATTTGAAAAAGATCTTTGTGAGGTTAAGTGAAAGTGAACCTAGGTATATAAGATACTTTATGGATGTTGATTCAAAGGGAAGTAAAAAAAAAACATAGGGCTATCTAGTTTGAAGGTTTGAAAAAATGCTAGATCTTTAGTGAAATTATTAAAGATCTTTTCTGGTTTATTGCATGTTACATCAAATTTTTTTCTTGATGAATTGATTTATATGTGCACAACCTTGTTGCAATTGTGTAAGAGTATAGATAATCTTTTAAGTGGAATGATGATTGATATGATGTTAAAGTTTGAAAAGTATTGAGGTTGTGAAAGAAATTAAATTTTTGTATTGTATATGTTTACTGTTTTGGATCCACGTTTCAAGTTGAAACATGTAAGATTTTGTTTTAGTGACTTGTATGATGATGACAAAGCACAAAAATACTTTAATGAGCTTGTATGAATTTTATTTGAAAGCTGATAAAGTGGTGGATAATAATAAACATAAACATGATGTTAATGTTATTGATGCCGTGTAGGTAGATGATCAGCCAAACATTTTGGCTCAATTTAAAAGCATTGGTAGGAGGAAGATAGTGTGGAAAATATAAATGAGTTGGGAAGTTTTTGGTTGACGATTGTGAGGATTCTAATGATGATAAATTAGACATTTTGGGTTGGTGGAAATGTAATGTTTTGAAATATAATATACTTTTGAAGGTTGCACAAAATGTGTTAGTTATTCCTATATCCACAGTGGCTTTCAAATTAGCCTTTAGCACTGACAGTTATATACTCAATTAATTTCAAAGTTCTTTATCTCTAGAAGTAGTCTAAACACTTATTTGTTGTCAAAATCGGTTGCATTATAGACTAATTTCAATCGACATTAGAAATTTGATAAAAGATTTTGAAACCTATGAAAACCTTAAGTCAAGTGATTTTTCTTATAAATTTAAGCTTTTTATTTTATGATTTATTGATTAACGTGTTTTTAATCTAACATGTCTAATTTTTTATTTTATAATTTTTTTTTATTTTATAGAATTTGATGGAAAGTTGCATCTAGTAATTGATGATAATTATTTAAAAAATTAGGACATCTATTGAAAACATATGATACAAATGCTAATTTTATTTTTATATTATTTATTTTAATTTATCATGTTATAATTCTATATGGTACAATGTTCTTAATGTACTTCTTGACTAAGATGATGTGCATAATGAATACTTATTTTCTTGACATGTTGTTTTCTATAATAATGTTATTTTTAAGCCCTTTAAAGATAATGCTTTGTAAATTTAGATTTTATTGGCTTGTTGGTGTGTGCTATTTAAATTCTCTTACTCACTAAGAATGCATGATTGACACTAACAATTTAATATCAATAAATAATCAGGGTAACATATTTAATATACTTTGTCTTTTGGAATCTTGCAAGACATCAATTATGAACCCATTAGAAAACCCATCAAAAACTCATTAGAAAGCCCATTAGAAGTCACGAATAGCCTAAAAAAACAATTCATATTTGTTTAATATTTTGAAATAAATTAACTAAACTGAGCTAAAAATTTGGTTTCAATTCAATTTGGTTGTTTTTTTAGGTAAAAACTGAATCAAACAAAAAATGATTACCCCTAGGGCAAATGTAATTGGAATGAAGGTATATTGAGTTTGTGACACGTGAAGTGTTGCATACCAAAGTTTTAATATAGTAATCTTCATCCTGAGTCTTAGTGTGTGTTTTCTTTATGGAAACATTATGTTCTTATAGCAAATCAAAGCATCATGGTGGAAGCCTTTTTGAAATATTTCTTGGGAGTTGATTTGATTTTGTGGATTGAGTTATCAATTTATAAAGATAGAGTAAAAAGGTTTGTTGATAGACTAGGAGAACTTGTGAGGAAGAACAAGGGAGTGCTTAAAAAAAAAAGCTTTTAGAGAGACAACAAAACAAGAAATTAGGCTTGTAGATGCAACTTTTATGGCTATATGGAAGGTTATTTAATAGTGTAACTATTTTTTTTATTAAATATAAATTGTATTGAATATATCATTGGAGACAGAAGCTGGTGCATAGATTTTCTTTAAAAATCAAGCATATACTATAGTTAAAAAAAACTAATTTTTCTAGGAAAGTTAATGTTCACCAAGACTCGAATTACTTTTTATAGTAATGGTGTAATTAAGAAATAGTGTTTGAACAAAAAAAACCTTTGAACTAGGCACTAAGGGCAATGCAATCTTTTCACCATGACACAATTGTTTTTTACAAATTATATGGGGTTAGATTTGTATTTAGTTTTTTTATATAATAAAATTACTAATTTATCCTTAGAATAAAATAATCTAATGGATACTACTCAAGTATATTTTTATATTTTTATAATAGTATAATTACTTTAATGCCCTTAAAGACAACACAAATAAAACTCTCACCTAATTTTTTTATTATCATTTTACATTGGTTTTATTGTAAATTCCAAAGGTACTGAAAGGTATTGTCGTACATTAAATTTATAAAATATAATAAGAAAAACACCTTCCGGGGTGGTGTTTGAAAAATCTCGACGCCCTAAACGTAGTGAGATAGGACATGCCCTTAAATGCATCTGGTTTGACACCGACGATCTTTTTTTTTTCTTTTTTCTCTCTCCCCACCCTTGAATTATGCATGCTCCCCTTTAAAAAATCAAACCAACCCTTGCAATTTATTTCCCGTTCACATTTGATCTCTTTCCTTTTTATTACTGTTTTTTTCATTTTGAATAAACCATGAAATTTAAAATATTTTTCAATTTCACCCCCTTTTAATTTTTAATCTTTCAGATTTGATCCTCATTCTATTTATTAGTATTTTTTTTAATAAGCTATAAAATTATATTTATTTTCCAATCTTACCCTCCTTTTTTTATATTTCAAATTTGATCCTCATTCTTTTGATTACTATTTCTTTTCTTTAGGATCATTTTTGTTTACAATTTCATGCTCCATGTTTTTTTTTCCATTCAAATTTGATCCTCATTCTTTTTATTGCTATCTTTTTTTTTGGAAAGCTTTTTAAATTAATTTTGATTACAAATTTCATCCTTCAAAATTAAAGTTTTTTAGAATTAAACTTCTTGATTGAACCCGACTCCAAGATTTCATGGGTTATTAGTTTTAGATATTAGATTGAGTTTAAGAGATTTACCCGAGCTGGCTTGATTTTTTTTCCTTTTTAAAATATATTTTTTTATTTTGACCTTTTTTTTAGAGATTTGCTTTATTATTTTTACGATTTGCCTTCTATAAGATTAGTCTTAGGTTCATAACTAGAGTCATTGGTTTCAAAGGTTAACGTGGGTCAACTTTTTTTAGGTCTTTTTAAAATTAATTTATTCAATTTCATCATTCAATATTTAATTTATTTGAAACTAGTCTTATCTCTTTTTTCCTTTTTTTTATTGGGTTATCACGATTTTGTACCCATGATTACGTGGTTTGTGAATTAACCTAGGTTAGTTAAGATTTTTTTATTATTATTATAAAGATAATCCTGGGTTTAGGACCAAGGTCATCAGTTTCAAAGGTTATCATGGATTGAATTTTTTTGTGTACCTTTTTTAAAATTGAATTATTTTAATTTCATCCTTTAACATTTGATTTATTGGAAATTGGTTTACATACCTTTTTTTTTTTATTTCCTATCTATTGGGTTATCCTAATCATTTTGTTTACAATTTCATCCTCTATGGGTGTTTTTTTTCTATCAATTTTGATCCCTATTCTTTTTATTGCTATCTTTTTTTCTTTGGCAAATTTTTTAAATTGATATTTGTTTATACGATTTCATCTTTCAAAATTAAATTGGTTGAGAATTAAGCTTCTTAATTGAACCTGATTTAAGGATTTCATGATTTCCATGGTCGTGAGGTTTGCAAATTAACCTGGTTTGACTCATGTTTTTTCCAATTGATTTTTTAAAATAAATTTCATTTTTGTCCTTAAACATTATGTTGTTTGAGAATTAAACTACATGATATTATTAATTTTCTTTTGAATGCGGTCGCCCTGGTATCATGTCTGGGTAAGAGATTTTGCATCTTGACCAAAGTGGGCACAAATTGAGTTTTTTTTTTAATCTTTTTAAATTATATTTTTTTTCTTTAACTTTCATCCTTTAACATTTCATTTGCTAGAGATTGAGCTTCACTTTTTTTATCATTTTTATTTTTTTTGTGAAGTTATCATGTTCTCATTTGATTTATTATAAATTAGTATCCAAACTTGTTTCCTATATTTTTTTTCTATAAGATTATCCCAATCTTATGTCAATGGTCGCAAAGTTTGCGAGTTAACCCGGTTTAACTTGGTTTTTTTTTGTTGTCTTTTTAAATCTTTTTCTCAATTTTTCCTTTCATCATTGAGTTGTTTCATAATCCGGGCTGGCTTAGATTAGGTTCTTTTTAACCTTTATTTCATTGTGATTTTTTTTTCATATTGATTTATTATTGTTGCATTTTTAAATCATATTATTTAATTTACCAAGTGAACCAATGACTCGGGTATTGAATTTGTTTCCTTAGCATTCTTTTTTTTACGTTGAATTTTTTTTATCCAGCCAATGACGAAGTGCAGTCTACAAATCTAGTAATTTACTAACAATAATGGTGTAAAAACTATAGGTGAGCCACTTAGTGCTACCTAAGCCAGAGGTCGGACCTGTAATAACAAACAAGCTCCAAAAATCAATAATATTCTATGATGGTTGGCTATTCCAGAAACCTATTGCTTGATGCACTCTTAATAATTAGGATTGATTGTATTTCTTTTCCAGTAAATATCACCTATTTTAGCTTTTAGGATTTCTCATGAAAATCCTCTGTGTTTACTGTTCTACACCATTTAAATGCAGTATTGTAGAATCAAAACTCTAACCTTTTGGCTTCCAATCTTGTACTTTTTTCATGGTATCGAGCCTTCACATGTCAGAAGAAAATGGAACCAATACAAACACAACCCTTAACATATTGAGAAGGGGAGACATCCAAACACAACCCTTTAATGATCTCAATTCACCATACGTTTTGCATCCCTCAGATAACCTAGGGACTGTTTTCATGACTTGTGTTCTCAATGAGGGATAATTATCCTACATGGAAGAGAGCTATGAAGAATGCTCTCCATGTCAAAAACAAAATTGGTTTTTCTGATGGGTCTTTTAAGAGACCAGAACAAACTTAAGAACAATATGCATTTTGGATAAAGTGTTATAGACTAGAATTAAAATAGTGTTTTTCTTAAGTGAATGTTTCACGCATATATGAACTCAAGAAAGAGATCTACTTGCTTCGTTAAGGGAATAAAATGGTCCTTATCTATTATTCCAAGTTTAAGGCTCTTCAGTATGAACTCCAGATGTTTGACATTATTCCTTAATGTCATTATAGTGTTGGAAAAGAATTTGCGGCAACTAAAGAGAAAGAAAAGGTTTATCAATTTCTCCTTGGTCTTAGTGATTATTTTAAGACGGTACATTTCCAAATCATAAACAATGAGCTTTTACCATCTTTGAGTGAAGTATATGGCATTATTATTCATGAAGAAAAATAGCAAGCAATGGCAATGTTATGATTTCCTGTCATAGAAGCCACTACATTTGTTGCCAATTCAGAAATCAATAAGAGATATAATATATTTTAGAAGTGATATGAAAATCACAATTATTTAGGCCATACACAAGCTAAATGCTATTAGTTAATAAGTATCCACCAGGTTGGAAACAACGTCGCTGTAATGATAAAGAGAAACCAAGCAAGCCTGCAACTTGAAAGTAAAAGAATCATGCATATTTTGTGAACCTAATTAATTATGAAGGAACAACAAGATCGAGTGATGGCTTCAATATTTCACCCATCTCTGGTCTTACCTTGGAACAATATAAGTAGCTTACATGTTTTCTGAATGAAGGTTCCCTGAGCCTCGCTATTTATGCTAATAAGCTTGATTACATATGGATTATTAATAGTGGTCCCTCTAACCATATGGTTGTTTCCAATGAACTTTTTAATAAAAAAAGCTTACTATTTCAGGTCATGCTCTATTAGTATACTCAATGTGATGCGAACATTGTGATCACGTGGTCATGTAACCAACAATAAAATAATAACAAATCTTGGTAAGCCAAAACAATTTTGATAGGAGTGTGACACAATGAAAGCTTGTCCCAAGGCACCAATATTATTGGGAATAAGAACCCCCACCTTATAAATTCCAATTCGTGAATGAGAAATATAAGAAAGACGCCATGAAACCAGTTAATCTTTGATAAGTCAATTTAGTTCGTTAGAGAACCAAAGAATGCGAGAATCTCTCTCACACAAGTTGAATAAACAATCGTATTATCAAGTCTGAATATTTTGTCCTTATAAAGAGTATTTATACCATTGAAAATAAAAACCCTAATGGATCTACCCTTAGGACTAAATTGACCTATTTTTAAAACTGACCAAAAACCTATACTAATAAACCTAAAAGTATGAATCCAAACAAGCCTTGGTCCATAGCTAAAAACTAATAAATAATTAAGCCCAAACAAGCCATAAGCCTTAACTAATTAATCAAACCTAAAAGCAAAAATTAAGAATGAAAAACAAAGTGTTAAAATTCTTTGTAAGTTGTTAAAACATAACTAGAGCAAAAAAAATAATAAAAAATAATTGAAATTAAACTATTTATAAAGCCCCGTCAAGAACCTTTGTAGCCTAATCCCATGCACCAATTTAGAGCCTAAATAAACCTAATTTAATCTCCCTTTTCTATCCAGAGTTAACCCCATTATAGGTTTGAACTGATTGGGCTAAAAATAGCCAAGAAAAAACACTTTTTCGATGAATCTATCAATACAGTAACATAAACTTAGAATAATTTAAAAAATATTTTATCAAACTCCACTTGACTTGAGATTTTACCATAATATATATCCATGTGTCTAGTATCTATTTGTAAGATTTTAGCTTGATCCAATATATATTATGAGAGATATGCATGATCTTGCAAAATAGGCCAATAGACATTTTAAGAAAAAGTTCAGACCTAACTTGGTTCATATTATCTCCTCCTTCTTCAAAAGGATTCATCCTTGAATATATAAAATGAAGATCATTCCCTGAAGAAGACAAATCAGCTCCAAGTTAAAACATAACATCCTATCAAACTGCCTTGGTCTCCCTAACAAGATGTAACTTGCATATATTAGAATATATAAGGTCTATGATTCTTAATAGTACATAAGTTCAGATTATTAACAAGGTGAGTACTAGCTACATTAGTATGACTTCCACTTTCTGTAATCAAACTACACACCTTGTTTTGTACATGGTAATGCATATGGAAGATGTTCTCCCTTTGTTGATCATTATCATCTTCCTTCACCTGAAGTGTACACTTTATAACTAAGGCCTCATCTTCAACTTGTATGTAACCTTATCAACAGTAAAATCCTCAAATGGTGACATATCTTTATAATTAGATTTATTACTTTCAGACTCTATGTCTTAATTGTCTCTCATAACCATTATTCTCTTGTTTGGACACTCTAAAGTGTAGTGCCCAAGCCCTTAACATTTAAAACACTTAACATCACAAGCATGTTTAGACTAAGTATCACATTTATTTTTAAAATCCCTAGAGACATCAACTATGGCTTTGGATGGTTCAACTTTGGTTCTAGTGAAGGGTTTTAGTTAGGCAACCCCTTCTATCTTAAAATTCAGCTTCCATAATGATGAAGAACCCAAATTGTAAGATGGTCATAAATTTCCCTTTCTTTTTTAGTTTCCTTTTTACTTTCATAGCTATATGAACCATGTCCTTCACTTTACATAATGTTGTAGCTTAACAACATTAGTTGTATCTCTATTCAGTTCATTAAAAAACCTAGACATAATAGTTTCTTATCTTCAACCATATTAGCTCTAATCATTGCAATTTTCTACTCCTTGTGGTAATCTTCCATAGTTTATGACCTTTGATGTAAACTTTGCAATTTCCAAAAGAGCTCTATGTAATATAAGTTAGGAATAAAACATTTCCCCATTATGGCTTTCATGTAATCCCATGAATCAATATGCCATTCTTCATTCCTTTTCCTACTCAAAACAAGTTGATCCAACCATATTAGTGCATAATCTGTAAATTTAATGATAACGAGTTTTATTTTTATATGTTATTTATAGTAATGACAACAAAAGATCCATTCAACCTTCTTTTCTCATTCTAGGCATGCCTTTAGATCAATTTTTCCTTGGAAAGCAGGTTTTTTTTAACTTAATGATGCCTAGCTCTCCACCTAAATCATCAAGATGCCTAAAATCCTGATAATTCTCCATCTGACTAAATGTTCCACCCTGGGTAAAATTAACATGCCTTTTAGCCCTATTCGAGCCAAATCTATTCTCTTGTTCCTCAAATGCAAAGTAGGTGTCGTCATCGTCGTCGTCATCATCATCATTTGTGTTTTCATTAAAAAATCAACAAAGTTAGTTATAACATTTCGAACAATGTTTCCTCTCCAATTAGCCCCATACTCCAACCATCCATCCTACTATTTTATTGTCTCATCAAAGCCATTTTATCTTTCAAATCATTCATCACCCTAGTCGAGTTGTTGAGCGAAAGCTTGTATTTGGAAAGTGGTATTCGCTTTTGGTGTTGCAGACTCGTTATTTTTCAAACATCTTTGATTCTGTAAAAATTGATTGGTAGTAAGAAACTATATCCTCACAACTCTCATGTTTCATATAATTCAAAGCTTTTAACTTAATTATTCTCATTATACCTTTTATGTCTCGATTTACCTTCTTGCGGTTCTTTCAAATCTAAATATTAATGAACCAATGTCAATGACTATCATAATACAATACAAATATATATAAGTAACTTAAGGATAAATAAGATACTAAAAATAAGTAAAACAAAACTACAATAATGATTTCATGAGTAGCAAATGAATTCGTATGAAATATGAACGATATTATAACTCAAAATAAAATAGATGTAAAAATTAATGAAAATATTTATTTGAATCCTAAATAACCCAAATATAACAAAATTAAATTGATTGGGTTGAAACAACTAGTAGTAAACATGTTTTTGTAACTTGACGCAAATCTGACTCACGCAATTTTAAGCACTAGAATTGAAACCTGGACCAAACGATATCAAAATAACCTAAAATTTAATATGTAGTACCCTTATACCTATTAAACAACAAATATAAATTTATAGATCATTCTCTTATGCCTAAATATAAAAAAAAATAATGTATGATCAATTTACGGTAGAATTTAATTTAGAATTGAAACCCTAATCAAAAGATTAAAAAAAATAAGGGTAAATATATTAAATAGTTAGATTTCACCCAAAATAACCAATTTATCAATTTGGAAGTGATTTCAAAATGGTTTGATTCAATGTCTTTATTATTTATGTTTTCGTGATAGAATTGAAGCTTCAATAATGTCTATTCTTCATTTTTTATTGATTTTTTATGCTACTGATATGTTTAAGGCAATAACAAAATGAAATAACACCTTTTTTTTTTTACTAAGATGCTAAAAATAAAAAGAAAAGAAAAGGACTAGAAAACACCACTAAATTTATGAAACATAAAGAAAATTAAATTTTTAAAAAGATATGATCTAATTTTGAAGCCTAGATCTAATACCAAGTGACGTGAACCTTGTGATCACATGGTCACACAACCTATAATAAAATAACAATGAATTCTGGAAAGCCAAAACAGGTCTGATAGGATTGTGATATAATGAAATCATGTTCCAAGAAACCAAAACTATTAGAATAAAAACCCCTTATCCAACGAATACCAATTTATGAATGAGAAGTATAAGAAAGACACCACAAAGTTGGTTAATCTTTAAGAAATCAATTTAGTTCGTTAAAGAACCAAAGAATGAGGGAGTCTCTCTTTTTATTATGTTTTTCTTGGGTACCCTCATGGTAAAAAAGCTTACAAAGTCTATGATCTAAATACAAAAAAATCATTCATATCCCACGTGATGTTATTTTTTTATATGTATGTTTTTCCTTTTAATTCTGGTTATGATCAGATACCAATGCCATTCTCCATTTACCTTTGTTTTGAGTCTTATATTGACAATACAGTTGAATCTAAATTCATTGCCAAATTCCATACCTAATTTCCATATTAAAAATACTATTGTAAACACTTCACTTATTAAGCAGGTCGTCCATGTTCCTGCTTCTTTTAGGCCTTGACGTGAACGCTAACTTACTTCTAAAATCGAAGGTGTATCCTTTGAGCTACTATTTTTAATAAATCCCATTCTATATGCTATTTCCCTTGTTTTTTCATATACATATTTTTCACCTTCTCATCAATTATTTCTAGTTGCCATCACTTATCTTGATGAGCCTTTTATATTCTCCAAGGCTATTAAAGATTCTTTTATGGCAGCAAGCTATACAAACTAGAATTATTGCTCTTAAGACTAGTGGTACTTAGGATTTGGAGCACCTCCCTCCTAGAAAACATGTCATAGACTCCAATTGGTTTATAAGATCAAATACAATGTTGATACGATTTTAAGAGATTCAAATCTTAACTTGTTGTTAAGGGGTTTATTGAGGTCAGAGGAATTGATTATACCATCAACTTCACTTTAATTGTTAAAATCACCAGTGTTTGTTGCCTTTTAATAATGGCTACCATTAAAGGATGAATATTGTATTAACTAGATGTCAACAATGCCTTGTTACATGATGATTTAAATAAGGAAATTTATATGAAAGTACCCATGAGCTTTCGCAAGACCTATGATACTTGTGTATATCGCCTGCATAAATATTTGTATAGTCTGAAATAGGCTTCTTGACAATGGTTCCATAAGTTCCAAACTTTCTTAGTTGATCTTGGTTTCTAGCAATTAGATGCTGACCATTCTCTATCCATACGTGGAAGAGACAATAACTATAAACCCTCGATTAAAAAAATTAACTAAGTTAGCATTAAGTTGAATAAAAAGAAGCATACGAGGTTTAATGTGTAAAAAAGGCTATTTCTTTAAGAAAAGGCATGATTTTGAGAGGAAAAAGGTGGGAAAAAAGAGAAGTGAAAAAGAAAGGGTGCGATGACAAATCCCTCTCTAGCTAATGGAAGGGTACGGGATACAGGATCTAAGAGTAGATAGGGAGAGGATCATTTAGAGGATGTTGCCTCCTATATACCATCAGTACCACATTAGTTAAGGTTGGGGAGTCATTAAGAATGAAGGGTGATGCTGACTCTAGACATGTTAGGGTATTGCAACCAATAAGGTTTGGTCAGTAGGGACATGAAGTTGCAGCACCCGCATCTACCCCTGCACCTTGTGTTAATCCTGCATTCTTTGCATAAATAGTGAGGGTAGTGATTAAGGGCAAGTCTAGTGCATCAACCCTATCAGCGCTAGTAGCCACAAAACTTATGGACAATATAGTTACTTTAGTAAAGATTATTTAGAGTATAAGAGAGATGCATTGTGAGCCCTATCTAGAAGAACCAGATGCAGAGATTATAGTTAAATGGATATATAAAGTGGAAAAGACTATGGATTATATTAGAGTATCTAATGAGCTACTGGTAGATTGTGCTACCTAGTTACTATCGGATATAACACAATCCTGGTGGGACATTATATCTTCGAGGAGAGTTATAAAGGCATTATCCTGGAATGATTTTAAAGTGGAGTTTGAGGACCAATTCTGCTCATGATATCATTACAGAGTGAAAGAGTATAAATTTCCAACCTTAAGATAAGGAGAGATGTTTATAATGGATTACAAGCAAAACTTTTATGATCTCTCCATGTTTGCTCAAGAATATGTTCCCATATATAGCTTTTGATAAAAAGGCTACGAGATGGTTTGTGATAGAAATTTAAGCAAAGATTGGTAGCTTTACAATTTTGGACTGCTAGAGAGTTAATTGAGGCAATATTGGCCTTAGAGGCATGTATGGGTGAAGGTTGGTAGAGCTCGTTAGGGCTAGGAAAGAGAAGAGATATATTTTTTTTTCCTAGTAGACCACGTCTCTTGAATAAGGGTAAAGAATGCTTGTTTAGTCATTTTAAAAAGAGATGAGGGAACTTTATTTTGAAAGGATCATCAACTAGGACAATGTATAGTTGAGGGATCGACTGAAAGACAATCAAGCTAGATAATTAGTTTTGCTATAAGGTTTCCGAGTTGAAAACTATTATATACCCTTAGTGTATTTGTTGTAAGCAGAGACACACCAGAGATTGTTTAGCATCGCCAAGTCAATGCTATGTGTGTAGACATGAGGGGAACAAATAGAGGGAGCGTTATCATCTGGGTCATGGATGTTATTATTATAGTGAGAAAGGACATCTACAGAGGGAATGCCCAAAAAGAGTTGTTGATTAAACTTAGGGACAGAAACAACAAACACAGAGTCAAGAACATTTTGTTATTATAGATAAACCTATTAGGCCAACCCAATCTGAAGCTAGTGGTAATAGGGGTCGACCCATAATTCAAAGTGATAGGACACATAACAGGGTATTCCATATGAATCAGGATGATGCCAGAGCTTCCCCAAATATAGTGGTAGGTATGCTGCAACTAAATTCATTTATTGTGTATGCATTAATTAATCTTGATGCACACACTCTTTTGTAGCAAATAAAATGGCGGGAAGACTTGGGAAAACCTTTAGTAAGGCAAAAAAAAAAAGAAGATAGTTACAATAAGTGCCTTTTTAGGTGAGACTCTAAAAATTGATCATGTGTATAAAAGGGTAAGGGTTAATGTAAAGGGGTAGAAATGATAGTAGACTTAATTCCCTTAGAGCTACATGATTTTGATGTGATATTAGGTATAGATTGGTTGGGTATGTATAAGGCCTAAATGGAATATTTTGCAAAGATGGTTACTTTCCAATAACTTAATGGTAGGGGAGTAATATTTAGAAGAGAAACAATGTCATATCAAATTGTATAATTTCAGCTATGACTGCTGTTGTTACTCATTTTTGGACCCTATGTTTGCTGAAAGATTGACAAAAGCAGATGAAAGAAATATTTTTTCAAAACCCTGTTTGAGCTGTTTTCTGCTATCTTTATCCTTCTCCTTTGCTGCCAAAATTGTCAGGTTTCTTAGATTGATCAGAAGTCGTCATAATGCCAAATTCATTCCTTTTTTATCTGGTCTTTAAGGTTGAATAATTCCCTCAGAATTTGCATTAAAAAAATGGTTCTGCTGTTGTCGTAATTTTTTGTTCCAACTTAGGCTCTGATTCTGACTCGGTTTCGTACGATATCTAACCATCCTAGGTATATTCTGTCACTCATGCTATGTTAAAAATTTGATGTACACCTTTATTAGTTCCTAAGGATCATTGTTCTTAGGGCAAATTCTCAGTCAGATTCGGATGCTCAGCATCGCCAGATCAAGAACCTTTTGACCAAATAGATTACTAGCAGATTCTATTCTCTAAAATGATTTTATCTCACTTCAACTCCTTCATCAAATTTGTAGTCCGGGACACATAGATGAATTTGAGCTTTTGAATTGCTTGATTTTGATATCAAAAACTCAAGATATTCTTGTTTGAAATCTAGTGTGAAAACATAGAATCTTGTCGCGAGAAGGTTTCCAGCCGAGTTTGGGTGCAATTCTGTTATTCAAAACGAATTTATCTCACTTTGAATCCTTCATCAAAGTTGTAGTCCGGGACATGTAGATGAATTTAGGCTTTTGAATTGCTTGATTTCAATAGCAAAAGCTTAAGATATTCCCATTTGAATATCTAGTGTTGAAAGCTGGGATTCCTGACCGCGAGAAGGATTTTTGCCCAAGTTCGCGGGACTGATTCGAAGGATTTTTTTTTGGACCAAGGACTGAATCGAAATGTGCTAAATTGAGGGATTGAATTGAAAAAGGACATTGAAAGCTGGAGAGGGGGGCTGGATCATCATAAATGACAGGATTTTTATCACACCGAATAAGGAAAATAGGACCATCTGATTTCTTTCCTTTTTTTTCTTTGCTGTTTTCCTTTCTCATCACGCCTGATTTTTGGAGCTGAAGACCACGTTTTTGTTGCCTCATTTCAAGGGGAGCAGCTGGCCCTATGGAAGGAAAGAAAAGAGCCACACCATCCTCTAATTAGGAAAGAAATCAATGCTGATCACAAAATCAGAGTCAAACATTCTGGTTTCCTATTTCTGCTCACCCGAGAATACACCCTAGAGTTAATGTAATATTTGTTTCCTAAATAAAGCCATGTATAGGCTATATAGAAGCCTCGGCTGCTGACCTAAAGGAGGGGGGAAAACGCAGAGAGCAGGGGTTCATCTTTTTGACTGTGAAAGTCTTCACAGGAACAAAGTTACAGAAAAAAAAAGAGATGTGAAGCCAGGCAGAAAAAGAAAGGAAAGGAACGAAAGAAAAAAAAAAAAGCTGAACGCCACTGTCAAAAGCAGAAAAACACAGAGGCAGGGGCGTGAACTCAACCAGCATAGCACGTTTTCATCGCCGTCTCCCTCATCATCTCCACAGAGAGCATCAGCAGAAGAAAAAAAAAGGAACAGTGAACCGGCATGGCCATCGTTTTCAGTGTCCCCAGAAGCAGTGACCACCGGTTGTGCGCAGAAGCTGCAGTACCGTTGTCTTCATCCATCTCATTTACCAGAGAGGGAGAGAAAGAAGACACAGAAAATGGGACAGAGGAGGAGAAAAAAAGAGGGAGAAAACGCAAGAAAAACAAAAAACCATAAACCAGCAGGGACTGCCTTTCGGTTTTGTTTTCATTTTTTGCATATAAAATCTGCAGAACATGGAAGAAGAAAGTGCAGAAAACCAGTAGAGAGAAAGAGGCACGGAGATTGCAGAGGTGAAACTCAGAAGAAGAACGCCAACAAAGAATAGAGGAAAGAACTGAAGCAGATGGCAGCACTGATCGACTAGCCAGCAAGCCTTCAAGCATCGCCGTTGTCCTTTCATTCCCAGGTCTGTTCTCTTCACCCCCCGCACCATGCATTCTTTTTGCTTTGTGTTTGCACTGTTCAAGTGAATTTTAATTCACTTGAACAGTAACGTGGTCTCTTTGCATGTATTTTGCCTTGTTTCATTGAGAAGACTGCGCCCTTTTGCTTTTGTGTCCAGCCGGGTCACTTGCCCAAGCAAGTGACCCGGCCGGACATGCTGTTTTTTTTCTTTAAAAAAATAAAAGAAAGAGAAAGAGATTTATTTTCTGGAATATTTATTTTAAAGTCTGAATTTTTTTTATGTTGTAAAAAAATATATACAAATCTCGTATGTAGAATACCCGGTTTTTGACGCAACTGCGGCAAATATACATATATATCAAAATTTGTTTTCTTGTGTGTTGCATATGGCCAATACCCTAACATGTTTTGAACGCTCTTTTTTTATACAAAAAATATTGGAAGTTTCGAAAATGTGTTTTTGCATGGATTTCTTAAACACAACAAAAATTATTTTCTTGTATTTCTGGATTTTACAACGTGTTTGTAAAA
>Ga0325414_1000896_pt1 | contig 26938 bp, 19 predicted proteins | sample PopdelMetagenome_8_FD_206183 | JGI IMG/M metagenome (GOLD analysis project Ga0325414, IMG submission 206183) | Populus deltoides microbial communities from Bellville, Georgia, United States - Leaf-PdKOR-R3 | ecosystem: Host-associated > Plants > Phyllosphere > Phylloplane/Leaf | place: USA... | reverse complement strand
TTTACTTTAGAACTTCACTCTTAATTCTATCCGCAGCCTAGCAAAAGTAAGTTAGCATAGCATAGTATGATCTAAATGGTTGTGGTTACAATGATTTGTTACAAGATAAGCTTGCTTTGAAATGGACCTAACGCAATTTAGATAAGGTCAGCTGTCGTGAGATTAATATCCTTTTATTTTTGTATTTTAAAAATATATTTTTTATATTTTTATTTGAAATTAATATTTTTTATCTTTTCAAATCATTTTAATATGATAAAAATAATTTTTTAAAAATAAAAAATATTATTTTAATATATTTTTAAATAAATACCCTCCCAAACACCGTCACAGCAGCAAGTAAAGTAGTTAAGAAAGCAAGGTGTAAATTATAGTTGAATAAAAAGCATCCAGGAGAGTTCGTGACTGACTGACTAACTGGTCCGACACACCTTTGCAATAGCAAATAAGGGTGTAGGAGATTCACAGACCCTCAGTCCACCCACTGTCCGATCTCCATTTCTAATATACAAAAGAGAGAGACCCCCTTTTCCTCCTTTTGGGATAGGAATTTCCTTCTCTAACAACTATTACTCCTTATTTTGGTAAACCAGGTCCAGTTGTAGCGTAGTCGAAGCACGCTTTGGCCTCCTCTTTAGCTACTCCTTTTCTCTTTCTCTTTTCCAGCATGTAATATTGTAATGTAATAATAAAGATTAGTACCATGGGCTGCTTAAATATTTCAATGTTTCCCTTTTTATTTTTTTATTTTTTATAAACTAATAAAACACTGGTAACAGTGAGAGAGAAAAAATAGTGTGTCAAGGGGGAAGCTGGAAAAAAAAAAAAGAGCCAAGAATGAAACAAGTAGGCTGCTGCTTTATCAGGACAGCCATTCCACCAGCACCTGCTGCTACTTCAGCTTCTGCTCTACCCCCGCTACTAACTCTTCAAAGTCACTGTCATATCATTTATAGTGCTAGCAGCAGTAATCAAGATGGGCAACTGCGGCACTAGAGAAGAGTCTGCCGTTGTCTCCACTGCTCAAGGTTTAATTTCCCTTCTCGGTTTCCACCCCAGATCTACCTCTCCCTCCCCCATTTTACTCTTTATTATTTCTCCATTTTGCTTACTGCGTATATAAGGTTTCAGTGGCAAAGCCTGGAATTTTTTAGATTTTTTCATTGAATTTAATTAAAGTTTGAATCTTTATGCTTCTATAAAATGAAAATTATAATCTTTGTTAATTATGTGAGTGTGAATTTGATGGGTATGCAGTTCAACAACAGCTTCACATAATTTCATCATCAGCATCAGTTAAAAACGGTCAGTCAGACAAGAAGCATAGTAGGTCAGTTTCAGATCTGAGTGATCCTACTTCAACTCCACGCAACTTTGAGGACTCAAGAAAGAATGCCCTTCTTTATACTCATGTTATAGCCTTCACTTTGTATGAGCTTGAGACAATTACCAAGAGTTTTCGCTCTGATTACATTCTTGGGGAAGGTGGATTTGGAACTGTTTATAAAGGCTACATTGATGAGAATGTCAGGGTTGGCCTCAAATCTCTTCCAGTTGCTGTCAAGGTTCTCAATAAAGAGGGTCTTCAAGGCCATCGTGAATGGCTTGTATGTTTCTTCTTAATTTGCTTTGACATTGTTCCACTTAAGCCTCCTTAATCCTTTTCGCTTTCATGTCTTTCACGTTTATTGAATAGTGCTTGTTTCTTGTTCTGTTGTCTTACCAGACCGAAGTAAACTTTCTGGGGCAGCTTAGGCATCCTAATTTGGTGAAGTTGATTGGTTATTGTTGCGAGGATGATCACAGGTTACTTGTTTATGAGTTTATGTTCCGAGGAAGCCTTGAGAATCATCTGTTTCGAAGTATGCCTTCTTTTGCCTTATGTTCCTCTTCAATTATTGCATTTGTTGTTACCAATTACAGCTGTTAATGGTACATAATGCTCCATTTTGATTGAAAAGGAAATTGTTACTGCTGTAAGTGACAATATGGTATGGTTGGATTTTTCTGCAATGATCAAAGATTACATCTTTCTGCCAAAAGAAGCATTCTTTTCCTGCTCTTCATTCTTTTGATGTTTTATAGCAATAATTGGAAGGATAATTTCCTACTGTCATAAACACCTGTATTCAAGACCGTGGGCTGCTTTTATTTGAAATATACACTCCTAGTTCTTGCAACTTTCATGTGTTCCAATTCAACAAAGATGAACATCGTTTTTATGGTTGCCTGCCAAATTACAAGAGTTGCTTGTTCTATGTATAGACTGACAATAGTTATTTGAAATGGCATCACGCATAAGTCTACTATTTTGAGAATATGCCACTATATCTGTAGCTTCCCAATTAGGGTCGTTAACTCGATTTATTGTTTTACAGGAGGTTCTCTCATCGAAGAGTTCTAAATCCACTGTATTATAAACTTTCATGTGTTTCAATTTGTTTGGGGAATATGATGCAAATTGTTTCAAAAATTATATTTGTTGGGATTTTCAATTCTTTAGGAGAAGATACTAGACTCTTTGGAAAACATCTACCATAAGGGTGAAAACATTTTACTATACAGTGATTGATGAAAAAACATAGATGATCTATCATCTTCTACAATCTGTAATTTTGCATTTTGATGATGATTTATTGCTGAGTGTTGGTCCCAACTGGATTTTCTCGTTAGTTCTGGTGAGAACATTTATATAATCATGCTCAGCATTAGAATCTGTAACCTCAATGTTTTTTTTAACCTTGCTATGAACTTTTCCGAGGTATTTAGAAGCTACAGTTCCATTATCTTGGGCAACAAGAATGATGATAGCACTTGGAGCGGCTAAAGGGCTTGCTTTTCTTCACAATGCAGAAAGACCAGTTATATATAGGGACTTCAAAACTTCTAATATATTACTGGACTCTGTAAGTGGGGTTTCTCATACGTCATTATCTAAGATATTTCCTGTATGCTTTCTTGATACAGGGACAGTCCTTGCCTGTTACTAATGCTAATACTAGTTGCCTATGTATTCACAGGATTATACTGCCAAGCTTTCTGATTTTGGGCTTGCAAAAGCTGGACCGCAAGGCGACGAGACTCATGTATCAACTCGAGTGATGGGTACCTATGGTTATGCTGCCCCTGAATATGTAATGACTGGTAAGACCCTCTACAATCTCCAAAATTCTTGATTTTTCTGCCCTTTTAATTCTATGGTATGGTTTTGTAAGAGACTAAATACGTCTTTCCAGAAAAAGCTTAAACTCAGAATTGATTAGGATGTGTTTCTGTATGTTTGGTGAAAAATCAGTTCCAAGGGCTGCCTGGTAATGACTAGATAATTAAGGGACTGGATGGCAATGCTGGTGTAGGAAATGGATATTTTCTCACTTGGAATACAAAAGGCTATGATGTAGATTTTCAGTTCAGTTGAATAAAGGTGTAGGAATATGAAAAGTACACAATTGAGATGAAAAACAAGGGTGGCATATTGAACATCTGACAATGTAAAATGCCTGAAGTTTGGTGATAGTAGTATATGCCTGGCAATACAAAAATAGTTGTGAGCATTCAAAGTCCCTAATTAATGACGAAAAAATGATTCATGTACTTTCAATGTTAGCTTGTAATAATAAATAATATGAAAGGAAATCCTGCATGTGTATGTGTTCATAACTCTGCCTATACCTGATTTGACTTTCTGGCACAGCCAGCTCAATGCCTGGATAAATGAGGGTTCTGGCAGGTTGATGGCCAGGCCAGAGTAAACTATTTTTGATTGACAGAAGCTAGAATGAACTTGTTTTATCTTTATGATATGAATTTCAAGGGGAAAAGGCTCAACATAGCCAACTGCAATTGTCTCTCGGAATCAATGAAGTGTGGAATTTTGAAGCTGTAGTAATTCCTCATCTGTTGCATCCTTAATATTGACAAATGACTTGCTTATGGACAACCACTTCTTTTCTCTGCCATTTGAATTTTGGAGTCACTTTTCACACGATTCACATTTTAAAGTCTTTTATGGTTTATGGTATGATGAACCAATGATTGCTGTGCCATGCATCAACTTGATTTCATGATAACTGCAGAGGTACCAAATTGCCTTTGGGTATGTGTATGTATTCGTGCTTGCTTTTCTGAAAATGTTTATATTGCATGCAGGCCACCTGACTGCAAGAAGCGATGTGTACAGTTTTGGAGTTGTTCTTCTGGAACTATTGACAGGAAGGAAGTCAGTTGACAAAACCAGACCCAGCAAGGAGCAGAGCTTGGTGGATTGGGCCCGTCCAAAATTGAATGATAAGAGAAAGTTGCTGCAAATAATTGACCCCAGATTAGAGAACCAGTACTCTGTAAGGGCAGCCCAGAAAGCCTGCAGCCTGGCTTATTACTGTTTGAGCCAGAATCCAAAAGCAAGGCCCTTGATGAGTGATGTGGTTGAAACTTTGGAACCTCTACAATGCAGTGAAGTTTCATCATCACTGACCCCAGCCCTAACCGGTGGTGCTGTTGCATTTGCAATGGGAGGGGTACCTGATTACCGGATGCGTCATAGATTCACCAACAATGTTGGACCTGGTTCTAGTTGTCGGTCTCCTAATCCAAATTGCTCCCCAGGTGGCCCTGCAGCTTGCAGGGTCAGATAAGCATATTGCCTTTTATTTATTTGGTGTGCCTTTTCATCCCCATCCATCCTTCTAAATGACAACTTCTGATTGTTAAATCATGAGTGAATTTGCTTCCTTGTACCTGATGTACATTCTATCCTCTCGACCCCCAACCAGCTGTTAGTTTTTGCTTGCTCACTTGTTGCTTGTATCAATTTTCGAGCATAGTTTGCATATCAATGAGAATTGCCAGATGAAAACAGTTTTTCTTCTTCAGGTTATATCAAGCTTTACATTCTATCTATCAGTAGGTTGAGGAGGTATGTAAGTGGAAATACTGTTGACATAGGAGTCCTTTTTCACCAAAACTATAACTTGATTAATGGCATGATTTTCCCTTTCGGACTGTTTTGTATTTGGATGCCTCAACAGATTCCAGACGCTGGGAAGAACCAATGAGCATTCTAACTTCAGGCAGGGAGACTAATATGAATAATTAGCCTCACAGTCCTAACATCAATCCATCATGGTTCTACATAATTTTAAATATTACATGGACCCCAAAAAACGTGATTAATTTGAAAATATGGTGCTTCTCACAACCTCTTTAGCCCCTCTTTGGATGGTTTCATATCTGGGACCAGGCATCACTATCAGCCAGTGTTGACTTGAAAGCTTTCTTCTGTGAGGCCTGGTGATTCGTTGAAATGGCCCGTGCCAACAACTCTTCATTATCGGATTAAGCTTCCAAAACTACTTAATGGTTAAACCCCTTTTGTCTCCATCACTGCAGTGCATGATACCGTATAATAGAAAGAAAAAATATCCATTTCAATGACCCACTAACTTTCCCCACACCTCTGCACCACAAAATTTGATTCCCTAATTTTAACTCTTTTCACTCTGAGTTTCTGTCTGCCTCTGTATGTACAGCGTGCAATCATTCTAGCCTGTCCGTCGTGTATAAACATTACTGAGATGAATTATTCCATGAAACTAGCAGTATTGGTGATATTTTTGTTTATCCCAGGCCAGTTGATCATCAGTCCTGGTAAGTTGATTTCTGAGAAAGATTTTCAAATTTTATTTTGACTCGATAATGACATGGAGTTAACGTTTCACAGTAACTATTATGCAGTTCAGCCATCTCCAGTAAACACATCATTAACAGCAGGAGAATTCCGGCCTATGGAGCCCGCAGAGTACAGGCTAATTGGAAGAAAGGGAGATGATCGTGATGATGATTTGTGGAGAAGAAGGCTAGCACCTTTCCAGCTGTGTTTGCTATGCAAGTGCTGTGCTGGGGCAGCAACCACCAACTGTGCCACTATGCCTTGCTGCTTCGGCATCGATTGCCAACTTCCTAACAAGCCTTATGGGGTTTGTGCTTTTGTACCTAAGACCTGCAATTGTACCTCATGTGCTACTGTCTAGCTACTGCTTTTCATATGCATCGAAACCTGTCCATGGCTTAACGCATAAATGTTTGTACAAGTACACCAATTGATACCTGCTGCTCATGATCATGTTGATTAATTACTTTAGTGTACATATAGCAATTTAAGCATTAAAATTATATGGCATGTGATGAGTTCGTTGAAAACCTCACAAAGATTATGGTCTTCTTAAAGCTGCTTTCCAAGGCCATGATGGACTGAAAAGACATAGAAGGTTATGAGCTTAGGCAACTAGAACACCTACAAAACAAGTCTTCTAGAATTTAAGAGAACCTTCTGATGTTTAAGCTAATGTTAATGGTGGAGGAAATGAGCTTTAGAAGGTTATGTTGTATGTGAGAGCAAAGCTTGAAAAGAAAGAAGTCATTTTTCTATGAAAAAGTTGATTATTAAGGAGATCTTTACGAAGGAAAGAGCTCCCATATCTTTGGGTTAAAAGCTGTTTATATAGCCTTGGATTTATGTGAATGTGTCCATGCAAGGATATGATGATTAATGTGCTTGTTTTTTATAATTTTGGACTACTTAGAGATAAAGGCTAGAGTAACAATAGGTCATCGGTTCTAGATTTTGTTGGTTATTTATTGGTGGTGATGATAACATGACCAATCTTTAGAGGACATGTTTCCAATATGAGTACCTTTATTTAATGCATGTATATTTTATCTATATGATTGGTGGCAAGTAGACCAGGTTTAACTAAAGAGTGGTGCATTCGAAAGCAACAGTTAGCTTTAGGGTATTCACCCCATCTAGGGTTAGATTTATCTAGGATCTTTATGAGTATTCTATAAGAGGGTTTTGTTGTGTTGGGCTATATGAACACCACAAGTTTAATTCGATGGTGGGTGTTTTGGGTTTTGGATGCCTGAGTGAGTTTCATGGCCTATTATAGCTTTGTGCTTGTGTTCTCTACAAGCCTTATCATGAGCTCTAGGACAAAGGCTATTTGGTTGGGGTGTAGACCCTAGACCCATCAATTGCCCTTTCAAATCTTTATAGTATGGCTAGCATCAAGGTTTTACTTGTTGTGGGATATGTCATGTCTTATTTCATATTCGAGGATGACGCGTGATTTTCTTATGCACTTTCTTATCTTATTTATGTGGATTTGAGGTGATCTTCGTGAGTCTTTTTATATGTGTCCCCTGATCACACTTTGTTGTTCTTTTAACTGGTTTTTTGTTTCATTTCCTCAGATGTGTCATTATGACAGAACATGTGTTGGAAACCAAAAGATTGGTGTGTGAGCATATAAGTGAAGGCCAAGGGTTGATGACTTTGAAAATTCTAATTGCATGTCATCCTTCTACTACATTTCCTAATAGCGGCACACTTGTCAAGGGATAATTGAACTAAGTTGTCTAGTAAGCTAAACAATGCTAACATGGTCTCCCATGTTGGCATGCCTATATAAAGCCATACGTCGACTTTCTTCTTTATTTTCACTACTTTCATTAATTTTCTCTCTCCAGATGATTTTCAATGAGAGAATATTATTCTTATTACACCACAAATGCCACCAATTTCTACCATTTATAATTGTTTTAAAACACCAAATATTCATTTAGGAACTCACAAAGAGGTCTTGAGTGGTTTTGTTCATTGTATGGATCATTTTGGTGCCGTTTTAGCCGGTGTTTAATTTTTTTTTAAAGGATTTTAGGTGGTTCTTTATTTTTTTGATGATCGAAACTCATTCTTCATCAAGTAACTCCCTAAATCACATTCTTAAAACTCTTTAAGTATGATATATTCTTGAGTAGTTTTTGGATCAAGAACTACCCTAAATGGAGGCCTCTAGTGGAAGAGTCCTAAAACCTAGGTGGGGCTAGGGAACCCCCAATTAAAACTAAAAGATAATAAAGGGTGCTAAAATAGCCTTAAGACCAATTAGAGGACAATACTCGAATGAGGTGTCCATGATTTAGATAGCTAAATGTTAGGCATATTAACAAAGAGTCAATATAGAAAAAAAAATGTTATAGGTTGAGAAAAACAATGCCTAGTCTATTAGGGCCTTAATAAAGGGTAAAAGATTACATCTCCCCTCTTCGTGTTCAGATAAGGATATATATTCCCTTTATTAGGGTTTATGAAAAGGCTTTTTCATCATTACAACCTTTATGCTAGTTAATTACACTAGAATAGATGGGTTATAATGAATACTTTAAAAAATTACATGAGGCAGCATGGTGAAAAACCCTTATCAAGGGTCTTCAAGCACTCTCATCAATTGATTGCATGTACTAATAAGACTCAAGAAATGACATGGATTTATATCTTTTTTCTCTAAGCAAAAAGTCCTATTAAAGGAGTAATTAAGAGAAAGATAAATCTTGCAAATGAGTGGAGGAACACGTGGCTCATTATTGATCTTAAAAGGGTGTTTTTATAGTCAACCCTTAATATATTTAAGGTTGTTTATGCTTTTAGAGGACCTTAGTTGGATTATACACTGATAAGCCCACTTTAACTTTGATAAAGAAGTTGTTGTGCAACTAATTGTGGGCCTACAATTCTCAATATAAAATTAAACCTTGAACTTTGAGTGTACTTTAATGGGTAATACACTCAAGCTTTTTATTTATTTATCTTATTTGATGATTTTTTTAAATTTAAATTTGAAAACCTAGGCCAAAGAGAAGTCCCCAAAAGAGACATGACCTCATATAGCTCTGATTTAGAGATTCCACTTCATCTAAGAAGTCTAGTTCTTGTTCCACTACTGATAGCTTGCCTTAAATAAAAAGAAATAAAAATATGAATTGATCTTATTAACACGATAAGTTCTATGGATTTTAGAGAAGTAATGTTCATATTGGCAGCTAAGTTTTAGAAAAGAAAGAAGGGTGACTGGGTTTGATGATGAGACTCTTTCTACCTTTTCTTAATAGCCTTTTGTATAGGGGCTTGGTGTTTCCTCGAATGCTAGATAAGATCCAATATCATTACCATATGTTACAACTATTACCATTTTGTACGATTTGAGGAGAATCCCACATTATGATAGTTAACAATAATCCTCAACATTGAGATATTGAAGTTTCTCTCTCAATTCCCTAGAGACATAGATAAAGATGTAGGGAAACCTTACTCATTAGATATGGATCACTTCCTAGATAGCCTTTATTATGAGTTTGCACTCAACTTTTCCCAAGTCATTATTTTTATTATTGTTATTGTTTTTTATGCCTTACCAAACTTTGTTTTAGATGGTCCTATTATAGAACCACAATGATTGATATTGAGAGTCTGAGTGTAGGGAAATGGTCTAAGTGATATAGATGTTATAGGAGAATGGCCAAGCATTAAGGACTATAAGGTTATATAATATAGGTTATAAGGGATTCCAGCAGATCTAGAGAATCAATCGAGGCCTATCTAAAAAGTTTTCACCAAATCCTTATAGGAAAAAGGATGTACTGGTTGTGAAGCTTCAAATAGATAAAAAGTCTTTATTAGTGATAAAAAAAAATAATAATGATTGGGGAGCTAAAGTTGATTCTTATTATGGTTAGGAGTGAAGCTGGTGAAGCTTGAGCAAAGTCATCTCATTTTCATGTTATAAAGGATGTTCTAGATGTGTTCTTAAATATGTTTGATAGGACTGATGCCTTGAAGGAGGTCATGAATTAAAAATCGGTTAAAGTGATGAATAAGCTTCACCTTTTTATTTTTTCCAAACAGTTAGTAATGGACCTTTTTCAAATCTTTCAACCTACTCCCATGCTCGAACTCAAGGAGATATTTCATAGACATGTTGTCATTATCTCTAAAAATGAGTATTTAGTTATGGAACTTGATGAAGATATTGGAGATGTTCTAAGAAATATAAAGGAAGATCTAGTCAAAAGGATGCAAAGAGATTAACCATTGATGGATAAGGAGCCCAATCAAGTTGTTTAGGTGGTGGATGCCAATGACTTAAAAAATAATGATGATGGAGAAGAATGTGGATGATGAGACCCACTAGTCCAAACAAGAAATTTATATTTTTTTTATATTAAAACTATCATATGGCCTCAATCATATGAGATATTTTTGGTGAATGGACTAGATATTTTTATCTTCATATACATTGAGTGAGGGTTAGGTTTATATAGTCTTGGTGCCTAGGTGCAAATTATTGATGTGTTAAACTCAATCACAAGCTTGAATTTAGCTTTCTTGGAAATCATCAATTTGACTGTGGGTTTTTGGATCTCTATATCCATAGCGTTTGCATTTGTTGGTATTAAAGCAAGGCTTTAAAATCAGGTTTTATCCCTTTATCTTTTAATTTCCATGTTATTTCTTCATTGTCATCATCTAGAACCTTAAATGTACAAAAACAAATTAAAAAAAAAGATTATTTGTGATATGGTTGTTTATAATTAAAAAAAAAGATAAAAGAAATCTCTCAAAGGAAAAAAAAATTAGGGTTTAGCCGTAAAAAATAGGGTTTTCATCAAATCTTGGATTCAACAATTCAAATATGAAAATTCTTGATTTTTAAGATATCTTAATGACTTAACATAATTTTGGGATTATTTAGACATATTTTCTTAGGTTAATTATGAAAATTACAAAAACAATAAATCATAACAAATATAGTGTATTTGCTTAATTTGGGTTATTTAAGTCTCATTACATTAGTTTTCTTATTCTTATAATATTTTTTTTAATCTTTTTGTATCGTTCATATTTTGCATGAAATAATTATTCTATTTGTGATTTCATATTCATAGTTTTGTATTAATAGTTTTTTTTTTGTTTTTATTACACTTTTAGCCTATATTTTATTTTGAATTACACTACTAAGTTGTTAATTTTTCTAATTAGTTCCTTAAAGAATTGGAATCTTTGATATTGAGTGCTAAAAGTAAAAGGATAAGCTTATTGTAGTGAAAAGCCAAAATTTATATGAAACACGAGAGGAGTGACATCTATTGAGTGTAAACACATGAGGGAGTGTGTGAGGATATATTTCTCTTACCACAAATACGATTTTCATATCTTAATGATGTCAATCAATAACGGATAATTACCGCTGAAAGATAGGAATAATCCAAATAGGATTATTTGGCTGTGCAATAACAATTAGAGATAATAAACATGAAAGACCTTATAAACTTTAATAATTGAATCAATATGGAGAAGTAAGAGTTACTAAATAGGTTTTGATTTTTTTTGTTGGAAAAAATAAGAATGAGGTTTTATGTAATGTGGTTCCTATGCATATTGCTCATTTATTATTGAGTAGTCCTTGGAAATTTCATAGGAATGTCAAACATAATGGGTTAAGAACATATATTATCTTAAAAAGGATGGAAAGACTTTCACACTTGTACCATTGTCACTTATGTAGGTTTATGAAGACCAATTGAATATGAAAAAGAAAAGTGAAGCAAAAAATATAGAAAAACCATGTAAGGGTATAAGAAAGATTGAAAAAAATAGAAGCATTGAGAGAACAAATTTAATTAATGTAGAGAAAAATATGGTTTTGGCTAAGAGAGAAGAGAAAAAAATAAAGAGAAAAAAAATAAAGGGTAAGAAAAGAAGAGTGATAAAAAAAAAACAAGAAGAAGTTAGTTTTCATGTAAAAGGGAATGAGATTAAGAATGTTTATTTTTCTAACATGCCTCTGATTTTATTTATGTATAATAAGACATATTTTAACACTAATGAACTTGATCTTTGTATTTCTAGTATTTGTGTTTTTTTATTACAAGATTATAAGGATATTTTCCCTGATAAGATTCCTAGTATGCTTGCCAAGTGAGTTGAGTTCATAGAAATGTTCCCATATATGATAAAATATAAGCAAAGTAATGAAATATAGTAATTGATGCACTATCAAGAAGGTATGTACTTCTTTCAACTTTAAATCTAAATTATTATGATTTGAGTATGTGAAAGATTTATATAATAATGATGTTGGTTTTAGCCAGATTTATAAAGCATGTGAGAATTTACATTTGATAAATTTTATAGGTTTGATGGTTATTTGTTTAAAGAAAAAAAGATTGTGGGTGCCTAATTGTTATATGTCTAAATTGCTTGTTCGTGAAGCTTATGAGGTCGGTTTAATGAGACACTTTAGGGTTAGTAAAATTTTATATCACTAAGTTATCTTATATAGAGAGTGTTATGTTTTGATCTCGTTACATGTTATCTTGGTAAATGTAACAAATAGACAGACATTGAATATAACATAAATTATATAAAGGTATTTGAGTGATCAAGAGAGGATTCATCACCCCTGGTGAATTAGAAAAAATATTTCACTTGTTCTCAAATAATATTGATTATCAAATTCTTGCGCAAGGTGGAATGAGATTTGAAAAGAGTTTCAAATCTTATTCAAATTATCAATGACTATAATGTTATGAACAATTATGATATGACATAGCAGACACACTCCATACTAAAATGTCTAAATTAGAATATTATTGATGAAATGATAATAATTACGTTGAGAAATTGATCACTAAAAGGTTAAGTCAAACCACTTATGATTTTTTTAATATTTAGAGGATCATGACACATTGTTAGACGACACTTGATCTTCAAATATAAATTAATCAATTATTGAATTGATAATAAATAAAATTGTTTGATTTATTTAATTCTATTTATTTAGAATTATAATTTATATTTAGGCCAACATATTAGGAACCTAATAGGTCACACACATTAAGAACCATTAGTCAGAAATTAAATCGGGATGATTAATCAAGTATGACTTGATTGAAAATAATTTTAGAAATTAAGCACTAGAATGTATTTAATTCAATGATTATAATTCTAGTCCTAGAATAATCAAGTAGGGACTTGATTGATTATATTCCTAAAATTATCCTTAAATAATATATGGATATTATTTAAGGAGGAAATATATATTTTGCCATTTATAGGGTTTTTAGGAATCCCTATAAATATAAAGCTATGCCTTTTATTCATGTGAGGTTGTCTGTTAAACAGAAAAACTATGTAAGTTATAAAATAAAGAGCTAGCATTCTGGGCATAACAACCCTATCTCCTAAATAGGGATTTAGAAGATTTCTTGCAAGTGATTCATGTGGATTACTGTTGAAGGCCGGACAATTAGACGACTTGTGGTCTGCAACAACCCAGCCTTTAAAGAATTATTCAAAGCCAGTGAAGATCAAATTTTCAGGTAATAAATCTTTAAACAACTATAGATCTGTCTAACGTGATCCTAGTAACTCCCGAATATTATTTTAAAGTTATCATTTTCATTGTGTGTATGTATGTTCGAGATCCTAAAAAAATCTAAGAAGGGTTAAAAAGGTTATCTTTTAACCAAATGATTGAGTTTGGGTGTATATGTACAATGAAAGGTTTCTTGAATGTAGGAGATCTAGGTTGATATCGAGAGGAAATGGTCCATTCCAAATCCTTGAAATAATTAATGACAATACTTATAAAGTAAATCTACTAGGTGAGTATAGTGTTAATGTTACTTTTAATATTTATGAAATATCTTTATTTAATGTAGGTGATAATTCAAAGTCAACTTTTTTTGGGAAGAGGGGGGACGATGCAATCCAAAGTACACCAAATGATCTATTAGAAGTTCCAGTTGGACCAATTACAAGATCAAAAGAAAAAAAACTTAAAACGCATTCAATGAGCTTATTCAGAGTATTTAGGTCAATGTGAGTTTTAGGAAAGCTACATCTTCAACAAGTGATGATTAGTCCTTAATCAATTTAATTTATGTATAAAAAGGGCTTGATTCATTTACTTATGGGCTAATTAATTTTGGCAGCTATAGATTTATTTTTCTTCATGCACAATTGTATACTAAAAAACATAATTTTTTATTAGACCATTTCATCAAGCTATAATTTTTATGTCTTCAATCAAATACAATTTTTTATATATATCTACTGTTTCTGCTCTTTATGCCTCATCACAGCAACCAACGCTAGTACGCTAGCTTGGGGATAACGGAGAACGAGGTATATATATGTCAAATAGCTGAAGATAATGCGGAAGTGGTCGCATGTCAATTGCTTTTCTGTAGGACCACATCAAACTAAAGCCAAGAGAAAGACCTTTAATCGTCAAGTGTGTATAATTTATACTTCCCCAGCTAGAAATGAACTAACTCAGGCGGATCGTGCGTCTTCCTAGAACCGATAATGGCTATTATTTTAGAAGGGATAGAGCAGCACATCTGCTTGGGAAAGTACACTCTGCTTACTTGAATACCACTAGCACCACTCATCCCCACGCTTGCCTAAAGTCAGCAGGAAAAGGCATGGAAAAGGAGGCCAGGAAAAGGATAAAACTTGAGTTGCTCTGTCCATTCATGCATGATGAAAGGTTTATCTATCATGTGTCGATCTCTTAAGAGCTGAGCTGAAGATGTTGTGGGGATAAAATATACCTCACTACGTTATTTGATACCAACGTGGTCCACTATATATATAGCTAGATTAGGTTAATTTCTTCTGACTTCCTGGAATCAATGGGGGGGGTTTAGCAAGGATGATGCAAGCAGCACGACTACCTAAATATAGACTATATAATATATTTATTACAGGCCAGGTTACTTAATTACATACATATTAATCCACCAAGAGGCTTGCTTAGCTAGCTCACATGCATCATTGTATTATATTTATAATTATAATTTTTAAATATAATTATTTCTTATTTCTTATCTAGCTCCTATTTCTTATTTCTTATCCACCAAGAGGATGTTTATATTTAGTATTGTAATTGCCATTATTTTTAAAGTGTTTTTATCTTAAAAATATGTTAAAATAATTTTTTTTATTTTTTAAATTAATTTTTAATATCAACATATTAAAATATTTAGAAAACATTAAAAAAATTTAAAAAAAAATTCTTAAAAAATAGTTATAAAACACAAAAATAAGCATTTCCATTGCTCGGTCAGCTAGCCTTCACATGCTGGATGAACTCATTAAAAACATAGGTAGGGGCCGGAAGGATATTGCAAGTGTCACCCTTGTTTTTTTTTCTGGCAGCGAGTTAAATGAGACAATGACGTCGAGAAAAGCCATCACAGCAGTTATATATATATATATATATATATATATATATATATGTCACATCCAACTTTCAAAGAATCAAAGGAGCAACTCTCGTAATTTTTAGTTTCACTGTGGATCATTTGGCATGCGATGTAAAAGCTAGCTATGTTCATATTCAAATTAATACGCTGGAACGCAGTTCAAACAATATTTTATAAAATTTTGTTTTTTTATTTAATATTATTTTTTTTTATTTTGATGTGTAATAATTTTTTCCTCAACTGGATGATGCAACACACCTCTGATCTATTGTCTTGCTGGGAACATCAGAAACTGCTCAGGAATCAGAATATACATAAAACCAGCCGCCCCAAGTTTGGATTAACCGGAAGCATGCAATTACCTACTATTAATTATTTATTTATTTTTAAAATATTTAATTGCATCTTCTTCTTCATTGCCAAATAAATTCTTACGACAGAGAGATTTTTATATTTTCAGAAACATTCTCTTGTCTCGAGAGATTTCAGTTTCCATTCACTTGCATCTAATCTAATTCCTATTCACTTAATTTATCCTTATTAAAAGGTTTTTTGTTTTTATGTTTCAATCACTTAATTAGAATGTGTTAGAGGACATGCTATAAACTGTATTTTTTAAAAAATTAAATTTTATTTTTTTACTAAAATTTAATATGGTTTGGATGTTTTAGATTGTTTTGATGTGTTACTGTCAAAAATAATTTTTAAAAAATAAAAAAATATTATTAATATATATTCCAACACAAAAAATTATTTAAAAAATAACTGGTACCACACTACCATTTAAATGATTCCATGACTGAAAACATGGGGCACTAAACCAAGTTGCTTGACTAATTAAGTGTAAAAACAATACTTTACTAGCACTAATACCAGTATTCAAATTGTTATTATATGTACGATTGAACCATCCTTCAATCGACGAACACACGTCTGTTATTATTCCAATCCTCCTTTGTTCTTATTCGAACTTGTTTTCATGTGGCTAATATCATCGAAACCAGTTCCGTCAAACTCCTGGATTCTATGAATCAGGACAGACGGCAACAAGACAGAGAAGTGAACACATTGGTTCCGACTTCCGACTAAAACAAAACCCACGAATTTTTTGTTGTGTTTATAGCTAGCTAGTAATCTTCCTAGGACTCTAGATCAATCGGACAATTACAAGTTGATAGATATTCGCATATTTCTGTGACGAGGGAGGGCAAAATTTTCATTATCACGACAAAGTAATGGGTCGCCACCGGCACCATGCATGGACTTAGAGCAGCAAGCCAGCTTAATTAATTATGAAATGTAGAAAACCATTATAGCTTGTTTCTGCCCCACGTAGGATAGATGAAGATTAATTATCAGCAGATATTGCTTATGATGCCCTCCCTGTACAGTACTGCGGGAAAAAGAGAAATGATTATTTCGGTTAAATGCACCTCACGGCATTGTAACAGTCCCAGAACAACATAATTATGCATGTCAAGTCGTTATTTTCGACCATGGAAACTAATTAATAAAGGATCAGAGCTAGGCAGGCAGGAAGGCAACCACTTCAATCATGAAGGGAGAGCTTGCCCTAACATGAGAAAGAGATCAATGATAGCCATAGCTAGAAGCCCTTTCAACATAAATATTGGTTTTCATCATTTTCGTTTTCATCTACAGTTGCTACACCACAATGAGGACTGTTTATCAATTAATTACTTTAATGGTAATAAATTAAGAGACGAATGGGGGATCAAAAACTAAGTCAGCCATGGCAAATATATATAGTAGCATATACATTTTATACATAAAGGTATGGACCCTCCAAAGAGAGTGGTTGTGTAAGCCACTGAGGCAGACGCATATCCGAGACGAAGGCCTTTTGTTTAATTTCCACCTACTTATTGTTGCCCCCAAGTTTCAGTATAAAATAGAGGACAATTCCCATTTGCGCAACAACTTCATATTTGCATAATATTGCATTGGTCTCTTCACCTTCTGCAATTCTTCGTTATCAAACACTATATATTCTCTAAGTCTAATCAATTTGAAACAGATCACACCATGTCCAGGATTCATCCTTCTGATCAGAGTAGATGCCACGGCCATTTGTTGTTGAAAGATCACAACGACAGCATGCGGCCACTTCATGATCATGATAAACATCATCCGTTATTACCACCTCCGTCTGTGCTCACTGTATGGAAGAGATCCAGCATGAGCTTCCAGGGTACAGACGGATTTACCGTTTTTGATCCGCACGGAACATTAGTTTTTAGAGTTGATAATTATTCCAGGAAGAATGGTTATGGTCTTGTCCTCATGGACGGAGTTGGCAATGCCTTGCTTTCCTTGAAACCCAAGGTACGTATACACACACGGATTAGGAGTTAGTGATTTCAGTGAATTCTAACTAAAACTTAATTTTCTATATATGTCAACTCCTGATCCGATCTAATTAATGCTGCTGATGTTAACAGATGCTAAGCATGCAGTATCAGTGGAATGCTTACATAGGAGAAGATGGGTGCGAGAAGACCAGAGTATTCTCAATGAGGAGCCCATCAGTGCTTTTCCACTCTGCTGGCTGCAAACATGCTGCAGAGATCTTCATGGGAGCACAATTAGGTCGTCACCATCAAAACACGCCAAATTTCAAGATTGAGGGGTCGTTTAGATCTAGGGATTGCAAGATCGTCAAGGCTTCCACTGGGGAAGTAGTGGCAAAGATATTCAGGAAGAGAGTGAACAACACTACGATTTTACTGAGCGATGATGTGTTTAGCTTGGTGGTCCAGCCTGGTTTCGATTCACACCTTATCATGGCCTTTGTAATTGTATTAGATCGCATCAGCAGAAAGCCTTTTTCTCCTGTTATGTGTTCTTAATTAATTAATTGAACCCATCTTGTAATTTCATATATATATATATATAAGAAAAAACAATTAAAACACTGAATTAAAAACAAGTTTACTCTTGAAGCATTTCACCTTCATGTTCTTTTCTTGGGACAATAACTTCAGATTAAGATTTGTTTTCATCCAGTGATCATGATTTTCTTGCATGCTTATATATGCGTGTTTGATGTTAATGGCTAAAATTGGCTTCCAATCTTTGCTTGCATGCAAGAGAGAAGAAAAGAAAGAAAGAACGAAACACCCAAACTGACTGGTCAATTCGAAGCCCAGTCTGGCTACCGAAAATTGGTGCAGAAAAATGTATTTCATACCCTCGATTCCTCTTACAAATGTGGCAAAAACTCCTGACATGAGAATTTCTCTTCAAGGCTAGATTATTAACCTTTACAACTGCTAGACTAGCAAAAGAACCAGAAGGGAGAAATGAAAAGAATTTCATTCTTTATAGTCCCAAGGCGTCCGAGCAGCACGAGGGCAACATATACACGATCGCTCCTAAGAAGGGCATAATAATGTTTACAGATAAAAACTATTATTAATTGCTTTTGGTGTATGCCCAAATTCATGTGAGACCAGCTTGATAAATATGATCCATCGACCTATTTGAGTGTGAAACCGAGAGTACCTCAAATAAATACCCAAGTGGATCTCTTGAAAAAAACTTAACAATCCAGCTCCTCAATTTTGATATTAATAAAAATAAAAAATATATGAGATCTAAACCACCAATCACAACCTCATGGGGTTGTGTGTGATGTTAGCACTCAAGTAACTCCATTATAGCGGTATTACTAACTAAACAAACGTGCAGTCAACAAGCCATGCAGTTGCGGCTTGGTGTAGACTCTCAATCACCAGCGACATAAGTTTTATCCTCGTAATATCTCTTCTCACTTTCTCCCTTCTTCTGATTACGTTTCTGCATACAAAAGATGCACTTCTGTGAGCTTGAACCGGAAAAAGAAGTGTGCACTAAATAAGTATCTAATCCCCTATAGCTCCAAAATGATCAACCAAGGTTTTATGAGCATGCCTCCCTATGCAAAAGACTCATCTACAATTTGTCAACATAAAATAGTATGGTAGGGGGTTTAGGTGAACCTGATATGCTTCATGATTTGATACAATCCTCCTAATTATCGTGGTAGTTGTAATATCCAAAGGGCTATCCAAAACTTTGAAGATACCCATACCGATTGGCACAGCGTATGGATTGTCTTGTTCCTGCGAAGTCAGGAACATCATAATTAGCAAGTGAATGTGTTTACTCAGTGCTGCTAGGCTTCTTGCTATACAACTACGATTTACCTTCTGAAAGTCATCGTTCTCTGCAACTGTCCCATGAACAACTGATGAGATGTTGAAGGTTGTGATCTGCAGTCACCAATAATTTTTATTATGTCAAGAAAAATCAGATAAAAAGACTAAACAAGAAATCGAAAATGTTAAAAAAATAACAATAATTATAATAAAAAAGAATCGAATATAGGATGACAATCATAACAGGCCTCACACATCTCTCTTAACACTCTAGCGACTACCTGAGCAACACCTTTCTTAAGCGTGATGCATCAAGAATTATGATTGAACAATCTGAGAACTTCTAGGAGTCAATTGTGCAAGTTCAAAACAGTTTGAGGCCAGCTTCCCTCAGGACAGCAAAGACAAGATGACAGAGTAAACAAAGTTAAAGACTAGAAAATACGATGAGCTCAAGCTATATAACATTTAATGTTAAGTGTCTACATCATTACCAAGCAGGGCAATGCCTCATAATGGCCTTTCCCCCTTCCTGAGGAAGAGAGGAGTGTCTGTCTTTGCACTGAAATAATCCACAGAGGCTCCCCAAAGAAGTCATGGATGCCTGTTAGTTTAGTTGGTAACACCTATCACCTATGTTTGAATTCCACTCACATTAGAAAGAGAGCTTCCATTCAAAATCTTAATAGAAAAGAAGAAGAGGAGAAAAACAAGAGCCAGGATTCCCTCTCTGTCCTTGCCAGCTCAAGTTCCACTAAGAATTGAAAATATCAAGTCAGACAGGAAGAGAAATAGCCAGCTACTACATACTATCAGACCACCAAAAAACCCAGCCTATGCTAAGGCAACAATAAGAAGATCGCACTCGTGTGAGTTACTGCTTATTTACAAAATATGTCCATTATTTGTGGCATTATTGTCATAACCCAATAACAGTAATATGTATATCATCTGGAATTTTAAAAAGCTTAGTGACAAAGTCAGCAATGACAGGAAAAAATAATCGGCAGTTAATAAAGATGAAAGAAACAGAAAAAAAGATCACTTATTTACTGGACAGATGGAAAAACAAGCACAAAGAATAAATTTAATTGCATACTAACCATGTCTTTTGATATTTCCCATGGAGCACCTATAATCACCTCATCCACATATCGACATGCCAACACACTTAAGCTTCTTTCATGAAGATTCATAATAGGACGGTGTGCTCCTCTTTTAGCACTGCAGAACCAGTCCAGGAAAAAAACACCCTCAATTATTAAACTAATCAAAGCTTAAAAAATGATGAATAGAAAGGTAAAATTCGTCATTGTTCCCTTGCAGAGAGTGTGAAATTAAACTACTATCCAATTACAATAATATTATTGTAGCTCTCTGGAGAAAGGTTCAGCATCAGATGCTATACATAAATATGATGATTTCCAAAGAGAACTTTTAATGAGCTCCTGAAGCGTGAGGTCATTTAATTTCTATCTAAGTAGCACTACTATTCAATGCACCATTATAGCTACACTTTAAATCAAGCGGCCATTTAAAGAGAAGCTTTGATGAGCCATTGAAGCAAAAGGTTTTCCAAAATTCTCTCAATGGTAACATGTACAATTACATTCCTAAGAACCATATGATTCTGAGAATATACAGCTTCCAAAGGTTTATTCCACAAAACCCTGTATTCTTCCTTGATGCTAAATATCTGCAAAGTAGATCTCAGTGAGAAACCAAATTCAACTTTCTGGAGCAAGTGCTTGACTCAAATAAAAGTCAGAACTATAGCCAAATGTAGACTTATCAAAAGTGACAAGGGCCTAAACGAAGAATAAATTTAATAATCCAATTTTGTGCAAGTTTCTGCGTGAGACATGATTTAGAAGGAGTACAAGAGCATTAGAAGTGATTGGGAATCTAATGGACAATTAATAAAAACAGTGGTCATTATGATAGAAGTGGCCGGACAAAGTCAGCTCGCTAGATTGGCAAACATATGGTTTATGAGCATTTACCATTCACTGTGTTTTGCATAAACCTTACAACTACATTGTTTCCCTTTGCCAAGCACATGCCAGTAGTATATTTCAGATGCATTAGCCTACAGCTGGACTTTCGCCCATTCACATAAGAGAAGCACATATCATGCCATGGTGCCTTCCTCGCACAGTCAAGCATGGATGTAAGCTAATGTCTTTTATATCTACAAGCTATAAAATCAATGTCATTTGGATGATCATTGTGAATGATGTGCCTGATCAGAATCTCACATGTTTAATGCCTATGAAAAAGATGTGAGAAATGTTAAAACCTAGAACAATAGCCAAGAAACCCTGGCTTTTTGAAACTGAAAAACTGCATATTGTTAAGGTTTCTTAACAAATGAAGAAGAAGTTGAGATCAAGAACAGAAGATTTTAACAGAGAAGAGTCAAGGAAGAAGAAATGAGACTGAATTGGCTGTAATCTATATTTTTCGTGTCTAATGTGATTCCTGCCATCTGCTTTTATATAATTGTAATAACGACTAACTGATTACTCTAACTAACTCTAACTGTCGTAACAAACTCTGTTAACTGATTTAATGCTAACTAACTAACAGAATTTCTACAACCATCAGTAGGTTGCGTGCTGCAGACGTTATTAATCCTGCACTTCCTGCATTCTTCTTCTTTTCCTATAATGCACCCAATTCTGGCATCCAGGTACGTAACACATATCTGCTTGCAAAGCATAAATATGTGAAGAATTATACAATATATCATTGTTCACTCATTCTCATGGTTGTTAAAGTTGATTTGTTCTGGGATTGGATGGAGAAATTTGAAACCCTTGAATTTCATAAAATTGTGAAGCACACCAAAAAAAATTGAATTTAGGAAGAATGTTGAAGGGGCCAAATTCTTAAAAACTAAAACTGCTCCATAACTTGTGAATCTGACAAATATATGGAAAGGGTAGTGTTGGGAAGTTTCCCTTGCTTCTTCATTTCTTGTGGGCTCCATTTCTTAAGAGCTAAAGTTGTCCTTAACGCCTTAGAACTCTGATGCATTTAGAGAGGGGTGCTGTGGAAAATTTGGCAGTTACTTTCGAGCTGATTGATCCACTCCAGTTGAATTCTAGCACTTTAAGAATTTCTTCCAAATATGTCAAATCCTACTACTACTCCAACTAAGATTTAGTTTTACCACTAATTTGGTTGAAATTCGTGGTTAGAAAGCAGCAAAACTAGAGTTAGATTTATGATCATAAAAGTGGATCCTGTTTTCATCTGTGTTACTACCCACTTTGTTCCCATGATCTTTCAAAAAAATGTTGAATAAAGAACATGAATCTCACTAATGGTTTCTTTACACAATAGACTTATTTGATCCTCGTTCCAAGTCATCTCAGTTGCTTTTACAGTCCAGAATGTTGTTTTTTTCCAGGTTTTGAAATTTTCATGCAGCTTCCATGGTTCCTGTTCAGGGCCAGTGGGAAACATATATTCACCAGTGTTCACAAGCAAATGTAAATAAAATAACCTGCAAAGCATTTCCCATTCAAATCTTGACTACTAAAAGAAGAAAATAAATCAAGAATAAAAGTATCATTAGCATCTTTTCCTAGTTCATTCTTATCTCAACATCTTACATGGTGCAGAAAATCATTCTTTCTGGTTTAGAATTGTTAGGCAAGTCTCATTCAACTTAAATTTTTCCTTTCTATCCCAGGCACGGAGGGATATTCCTAGTGTATTCATCAGTGTCACCAAAGAAATGTTTATATAAATGCCATGAACATAAATATACCTAGAATAATACTAGAGGCAGGCTATTTTCTAGTGCTCGAAGCAGAATATTTTCTTTTTTCTTTTTCATATTAGTATATAACACATAATATAATCTGCATGCAGCAAAGTAAATTCCAGGGAAAGCAAAGACAAAACCAGGAAGTAGGAAAATAAAGTGTAAAGTTAACTGGTCACGAAGAGAGCTACCTGACGATCTGATCATTGTGTATTCCAACAAGTAGAAAATCTCCCAGCGTTCGAGCAAGCCTGAGAATCTAAACAGCAGAAATAAATTTATTTTTCTCATGGAAGCACAAAGCAATCACTTAAGCCAACTAAGTTCAGCCAGATGGAACGAAGTGGACAAACTCTTCGCACCATATCATACAATTCAGGACTATACCTGCTAGTAAGTAACATATCTTTCTTTCCAGTCCACTTGTCATAAGCTACTCCAGTTTTTCTCATTTATTTATTAAGTTTAGTGACGACAAGCCCAAGGCATACCGATGTTCCCTTGTTTCAGCACCAAATTGGCGAAGCTTATAGTTTTTAACATGTATTAAGCTCTTTATTCTGTCTTTTATTTGTCACTCATCTATTAAGGTTCCAGCCATGCTGCACTTGCTTTTGAACACATTACCCCTCTATTTCCCAAACCCAACAATTGGTTCCACAGGTCATAATTTCACTTGATAGTTGTCTTAAAACAGTATGGTCATGAATAGGCAAACATTAAATAACAAGAAGATTCTATTTTCCAATTCATCAACCCTTCTCCATTCTTTGTGCCACATCCCTTACCGACACCAGCCTTCTGTGTAAACAATTGATAAATATAGCAAAACAGATCAAATTTTACTAACCTCTGAACCATTTTCACCATGTTCTATTTCTTGCCATATGAAACTTGCACGCATATATTGACAGCCTTAGAGCTTCTAATTTAAGACATTGAGTTCCAGTATCTCTCCCAGAGTCTAGATTAAAAGTATCCTTATATTGGTTTCATCATTTAAGACTATGGTGATCAGCAACCGATATCATCTTGAATTCGATTCTTCGATATATCCACCATCATTGAAAAGAAGATAACGCTCAATCCCAATCCCCAGTGTAAGTCTGACATGAAGTAGCTCATCTATCCTCCCATTTGTCTTAAACTAGTTAGAGGATGATCACAAGCATGCACAAGTCAAATAACAACAGCAAGTACAAATGAGTAATAAAAAGATGCACTTCACATGTGATTGTGAAAGAGTAACTAGAAAGTGTAGGAATCAGAGGTAGATTGAACTAATTCCTTAAGGACAGAAGAAAGAAAGTTCAAAGTTTAAAAAAATCAGTCATTTGAATCTTTAAAGGCACGGACATGCAAGGATAAAGGAAAAGCATAACCTACCTCGACATGTCCAGCATGGAAGAGATCAAATGCACCATCAATATAAACTATGCGAGCATCGTCCCCTGGCCCCTGGAATCACATGCATGAAAAGTGGTCAAGAAATGACATCGTAAATGGTATTCACACTAAGAAAACAGAAATTCATGTTAAAATTAATTGAAAATAAGTCTTGCTTCACCATAAGCAGTAAAGCAGTCCACTTTTACGATTGGGTTCAAACAAACATGGATTGAATAGCAACTAGAACAGCTGTGATTATCTGAATAAATGGTGGGTAACAGGTGACAAGGTCCTAGCACTTGTAACATGCATAAAAGTCACACAACCACGAAACGCACAGATGCCCACTTACTTTGGGAACTTGAGATTCCACACACACAGGAAAAGGCACAAGGTTTAGGGGGACTTGGCAGTAGGAATACACAAATAAGGAATCATTCAACATTAAAGTGAAATTGAGCAGTAGATTGATCATAAATACCTTGCCATTGGAGAATTGAACAATTCTGCGTGAAGTAGGAAGGAAATGAGAAACCCGAGTTCCAGTTCCGGATCCACCTGCTTCAAATTTCTGGCTGTTTCCATGGCTAAACTGCCTCTGCAATGATGAATGATTGTGACTGTCACTAATCGATCTCTCTCGGGTACACAGAAGCATGCGACCTGTTCATTAATGAAATTTGATCTTATATCCTGAAAGTTGAAACCCTTAATAAATAAATAAAAATAATTAATCATTTACCAACGATATCAGTGCTGGAGACGCCTTCAGTGCGCTTAATCTGTTTGTAACGGCCAGCTTTCTTAGCGAGCGCATAAGCATCGGTGCCGTCAGGGAGAACGCAAGGATCATCTCCGTGAATAATATAATCAATATTATATTCATCAAAAAGCTTCTTCATGAACTCTTCGGTGATAGCATACGGCGCATCGGAAATCACCTCATCCACCCATTTCACCGCATTTACCATAATCATCCTCTCGTGGAGAGGTGTCACTGGAGGACCTTTATTGGCTATGATTTCAGCGTCGCTAACAACGCCGACCACCAATTGATCTCCAAGGGCGCGTGCTTGGCGGAGGGCGTTGCAGTGGCCGTAGTGCATCATGTCGAAACATCCGTCCATGTAAACTCGGATTGGCTTCTTCTTTTTCTTGTTTTTGTTTAAAGATAATGACCAATTAGACCTCCATTCGGCGCCGGACTTGAGATAGAAGCCTAAGAGGGATATGCCAACGGAAACCACCAGGCATGTGGCCACAATCTTTATCTTCTCGGGATGCGGTGCAATGTCTGAATCACCACCACCCATTCCTTTCTTTTTGCTTGTTTTCCAAAATGAAAAGGGGAGAGATAGTTTGTGCTTGTTATTCTAACGTCTCTCACTTGCTGTTTTATTCCATCTTCCCACGCCTATGTATGCTTTGGCAGCCTCTTATTTGGTCTTTTTGCTCTTGCTCGGCTGGGCTTCCCCTTTTTTTTTTAATTATATTATGTTTGTCTATGCAGTTGAATCGTGATTTAAAAAAAAAAAATTAATTTTATGTTTTTAGATTTTTTAAAATATTAATATCAAAAATAAATTTAAAATGAAAGGCAATCTGGAAAGTTACTTTACCACGAATTCAAACACGCTACACACATATGCCGTATCTTCTCTTATTCCATTCTTCTCTCTTAACGTCGTCGTTTTCGTCTTTTTCCCTATTGGACTCTGAGCTTTCTTCCATTCTTACCTCAACAAATCCAAAAGGCGTCCTATTAGCCCACAACCCTCAAAGCATAGGAATAAATGAATAATGTTGAATCAATGAAACGCAATGAGAGAATATGGTGATTGTTTTTAAGAGTTTTTTATATATATATTATAATAATAATTTTTATTTTAAAAAAATTATTTTTAATGTCAAAATGTTTTTACAAAAAATAAATATAAAAATTTAAATTTTAAAAAAAACTCGTTTCAAACGTGTTCCGATCCTCCGAAACAACTTGCAATGGCAGAGAATTGAAGGCGAAGCAACGCCTGCTTTTTAAATTTCTCAAATTCTCTCTTTTTTTCTCAACATAAAACTGAAAATTAAATAAAGAAGAAAATTTAAATATACTTGGGCATCAGAGAGAGAGAGAGAGAGAGGGAGAGAGGAGACCGACGGTTTTTGATAAGTAAAAATGGTGCAGCAACGTGGACTTGAATTCAGTTAATTAATTCTTCTGTTCCGTCTTGATCACTCCAGTATATTTAATTTGGTATTTGATTCAAATCGGAAACTTTGAGTTATTTGAGATCAGAAATGGCATCAACGGAAGGTCTGGTGCCGATTACCAGAAAATTCCTGGCATCTTATGACGACAAATACCCTTTCGCCCCTCTCCCCGACGACGTTTCTCGCCATTCCTCCGAGATCCGCTCCATTATCTCATAGACTTGTTGCTAATTTCTGGTTTCCTGGTTTCGTTTTCGTATACGAGTCTGTATTATTTATTTTGTCCTAGCATGTA
>Ga0325414_1000895_pt1 | contig 26961 bp, 13 predicted proteins | sample PopdelMetagenome_8_FD_206183 | JGI IMG/M metagenome (GOLD analysis project Ga0325414, IMG submission 206183) | Populus deltoides microbial communities from Bellville, Georgia, United States - Leaf-PdKOR-R3 | ecosystem: Host-associated > Plants > Phyllosphere > Phylloplane/Leaf | place: USA... | reverse complement strand
TAGTTTTTTATATTTTAAAATTATTTTAATATGTTGATATTAAAAATATTTTTTTAAAATAAAATAAAAATAATTTTAAAAATAACTTTTTTTGCTCCGATTGTAAATAGTTAAAGGAGAGGTGATGCTGTGTTGGTTTAACACACCATAGAAATTAGAATATTGACCGAAATGTGAAAACTAGATGGACTGACCACAAGTAAGAGTACTACTTACAGCCATTTATTATACGGCATCCGTATGTCAACACAACTGTAACTTCATCTTTACATTTTGATTTTTTTTTAATTTAAAAATAATACAGTTTGGTAAAAAATTGAAGTGAATCGCATGGGTTAAAAAAAATAAAAATAGTACATTTTATAACCAAATAACGGTTGTGTAGTCATGCAAATTAACTAACATGAATAAAAATTAATCTAAAATTTTATAAAAAAATTAATAATAAAAAGATGATTTAAGATTTAATAACAAAAAAAAATTGGAATATACTAGTTGATTTTTGCTTTTTACTAAAAGAATGTTATTTTAATTTCTTTTTAAATTAACTCAAATAATCTAATGACCCGGTTAAAATTCCGGATCATCAGGTCGAATCTGAATCTGAAAACTATGGCTAGAATAGTCGGTAAGTTCTTCATTTATGTCAAAAAAGTGTATCACTGAAGACCCCTTCTTTGTTTTTTTCTCTCTTGCCACATCAGTTTTTCTATTGAATCTCATACTTTGACAGTTGAATTTTTATAAAATTGTAGAATTATCCTGCAAGAGACTGTTTTTGACTATATACAACGCTACTGAGAGAATAACAATAGTATATAAACTGTGATATTTTCTAATTATTTTTTCAATCCAAAAGAACCCTACATCTCTGAGCAATCCTATATCCTACCCTCTAGAATTTCTGACTCTCAGACTGGTTTCACATGACTAACCTGCAACACCCTCAAAAGTCAGGACAAAATAAAAGCCAACCTCCCTTTCCCTCTCTCTTTCTGTCGTGGTAAAAAACCTTACTCCTCCCTGCCACCCTGCCACCCATTTTCAGGTACTATTGCAGCTCCCATTCACCTAAGCTAACCCCCTCATTCACTCTCTCACTCAAAAAGATTCCTTCCTTTTACCCTCGTCTTCCCTTTCTCCCTCTTATTAAACAACCACCGACTCACTCAATTATTTCCCTTTCGTTATTCTGGCTCTCCCAACAATGGAAGCTTTTAGCTTGCTCAGGTACTGGAGAGGTGGTGGCGGCGGTAGTGCTGCTATCGGCGGTGGCGGCGGTGGTGGCGGGTGCGGTGGAGATGGTTATTGTAACGTACGCGCCACTAAAATTGTCACTGCCGTGTCTCCAAGCACAGCGGAAACTGATGATGAGAATGATGACGATGATGGGCCTTTTTTTGACTTGGAGTTTGCAGTTCCTGATGAAGAAGAGGAGGGAGGAGACGGCAAAGAAGAGAACGAAGGAAACAATGGGGCTGATTCTGAAGAGGAAAACGATGCTGCTGACACTTCTGACGAGAATGAGGTTGAGGATGATGACATTGACGAAGAGAGGGAGATTAATTTCACTCTCTCTTCGGCTTCTAGCAATGACAGGAGTGATCTAAATCTTGCTCTTTCTCCTTCTGATGACTTGTTTTTCAAAGGAAGGCTTGTACCCATTGAGCCATCTTCACTTGAGCCAAACTCAAAATCCTCTCAGTTCTCGGTGTCTTTTCTAAAATCTGCTGTAAAATTTCGCGTATTCATGTTGGGATTAAAGAAGAAACCAAACACTACAACAACAAATGAAAAGGCAGAAGCTAATTTGGTGCCGGCATTAGCTTCTTCTACTCCTGAACTGCAAGGGGAGAAAGATGAGGAAAATGGCAAGCAGAGTAAGCTTTTTACTGTGAAATTTAAGGTTGAGGAAGTTCCTGTAATGTCTTTGTTTACTAGAGAGAATAGCAAAAGTATCAAGTCATCGCAGAAGCAGAATTCTACAGAAGAATCAGCTGCTTCAGCTGCTGGTGTTGCTTCTTCAGATGAGAAGCTGAAATTTTCAAAAGATGTAATGCAGAAGTACTTACAGAAAGTTAAGCCTCTTTATATCCGTGTTTCTAAACGGTATGGAGAGAAGCTGAAATTCTCTGGTCAATTAAGTTTAGGCTCTGGGCAAAAAACACCGACTGCTCCGCCGCTATCCACGGTTACCCGGAAAACAACAACGGCTGATAAAGTTGAAAAGGAGAAGGAAAGTGTGGAAGATCCGGCAGTGGCAGTGACCGATCATAAGGGTCGAAAACAGGGGAATTTGCCTTCTGGGTTGAGGGTTGTGTGTAAGCATTTAGGGAAAAGAAGATCAGCTTCGGCGGCGGCGGTGGCAGCGGCTCCTCCCGGTCCTGTTTTGTCAGAAAGGAGAGATGATTCGCTGTTGCAGCAACATGATGGGATCCAGAGTGCTATTCTTCATTGCAAGAGATCATTCAATGCTTCTCGAGGTAAAACAGTCATTTATTTAGTTGCTCTTAATTACTTTAACCAAATACTATGGTCCAGTAGTTAACCAATTCTGTTTCTGTTTCTGTTCTTGTTTTGTTGGGTTTTGCAGATTCTGATTCTTCTGTGCTCTCAAGGTCAGTGAGTGATCCTTCACATGAGAAATCAATAGAAATAATGTCAAGTCATCAGATCATGAAGGGAAAGGTTCTTCTGTGGACCCAAAGAAGGCAGGAAAATGAGATTGATTGATCAGAGATTGATGATGATCTTCTGAGGATTCTGTAAAGAAAATATGATGATTTCTGACATGAGCAGCAGGGCTTGGAAACCAGTTAATCAGTCCACTCTGTTTTATTTTTTTTAATTTTATGAACTTGCTCGTTTGTAAATATGGCTTCTTTTGGAGGAGATTTTGGTTAGTGATTCAGCTTGATGTCTAGCTACTGAATCAGTAGTTTATGAGCACTTCGCTAGCTATTACTCCTCTGGATGTGAAAGGGTTATGAGGCTCGGTTCGGTAATAGTTTCGACCTTGTTAAAAACATCAAAAAGATGTTTTTTTGAGGTGCTAACTGCAAGTTGCATCTAAAAACAAGCGGGCACTTGGTAATGTTTATATATCTATTGAACTTTTGAAATCAGTCACAGAACTAGCAGCAGCGTTGCGTTCTTGCCTTGTCCCATGGCAAGTATCTCTCGGATTATGGCGATTTTTCCGACGAGTCGATTATGAAGAAACAGAAAATGAGTAACATGTGTGTAATGATCCAAGAAAATCTTGGATTTATTTGAAGGGCCCTCAATCCTCAAGTCAGGATATAAGAGGTGTCTTTCGTGGTCAGAGAAGTGGGGAAAGTGGAAACCTAAACAGTAAAAAGATTTTCTTTTGTTGAAGTAAGAGAGAGCAGAGACATCGAGAGAGTGAAGATGCCATATTTCTCCCCGCTATAGCCAAATTAAACAAATCCCCTTTGCCCTCTCTTTTTATGGTCTCATCATAATCTTGGAATTAGGGAAGGTTGGTGATGATGTTGCTGCAACCCCAATTTATCTGTGCTGTGAAATAACATTGGAGATTAAATTTGTCTGCTTGTGCCAGGCTTGGGCCCAACCAAACTGCTGCTGCATTTACTACTCTACTGTACTATCTTGTGGCAAGCCTTTTGTCGTTTTGGATAGTAATGAGATTCTGTGTGCCCTCTCCTTTTCTTTAAGCCTAAGCTAGCTAGCATCTACTAGCTTAATCTAAGGCCGAAAATTTGCTAACCCAGTTATTGTTCATGGAGAGGCATACCACTAAACACAACTTTTTGGGTCACCTGTTTTTGCATTGAAATTAATATTTTAAATTAATAATGAATTAATTATTTTAATTAATTATATGTTGTGTTTAATTCAGGTTAAGTTCTCAAATTAAAAATTTTATGTAATAATATAATTAAATAAACTTGAATTATAACGAATTACATATCTTATTGAATTCTTGATAATTCAGACAAATCTTTTAATGCACAGGGAAGAAGCTTACGTTTAAGGTCAACTGTATTGTCTTGTGCGTCTGAGCAGAGAGGGAGACCTCGACCTAAGAATTGGGTCAAGTAACCTAACAACGAGTTTCGCTCCCAATTCTTATCCCATGCGGTGGGATTGTTGTAAAAATAGTCCTTTCACATCTCCAGTGGTTCTTTGGTAAAGCCCAACCTCCCCGAGGTGGGTGTGTCGGAGGCCACCTTCTTTGGTCCCTAGGATGATCCAGGAGCATTCTTCATCTGGATGGAAATACCATGCGGCACCGTGTAAATCATTATATGAATGTGTTGATGGGGCTGCTGCCCAGGTGATCCATTCCAACCACGGTGGTCCGATTATTGGAGGACTCTACCCTTCTTTCTGGCTAGCCTTATAGCAACACCAGCCAAACTCACTGGACTCTTTTCTTTTCTGATCTCTTTGAGAGTCGACACATTTAGAGTGGTAAAGGATGAGCCAAACTCTACAAGACTTTAACACCATTTTCCAGAAGACATGGCCGCTACCATTTTGTAAGAAGACTTGGAAGGAGAATCCCCACCTGGAAATTTCTAAGGAAATGACACTTTTAACACTCCACTTGGGGCATTTCAGATTTTAAAAACCGAAACTGAACTAAATGAGAATTTTTTTGTGATTTTTTAATTAGTTAATTCGATTTTTTTTTCGGTTTGGTTTTTTCAATTATTTTTTTCTAGTTTTTTCAATTTCATCAGTTTATCGATTTTTTTACTCAGCCCTACCCGTTCTCTTTATGAAGACATTATTTTGAATGGATAAACTCAAATGTCGTATTCGGGGTTTCAAGGGACAAGGGGCTTGCCATTAACCATGCTATGAATTGCGATTTTATTTATTTATTTATTTTTAAGAATATGAATGGGTGATTTAAACTTATCATATTTACATGTCCAAAATAGGATTGAAAAAAAAATTAAAAAAACCGATTAGACTGATTAAACCAGAAAAAAATAATTGAAAAAACCGAACTAAAAAAAACCGATTAAAATTTTAAAAAAACCAGCAGGTTCGGTCTGGTTTTAGTTTTATAAGAAAAAACCAAACCGAACTGAACCGAAACCGAAAAAAATCTTGCCAAACCAAAAAACCCGAGCCAAAACCAGAAAAAAACGAGCCAAAACCGAGCCAAATTGGTTTGAACCGGTTTTTGCCCTAAAAAACCAACCGAAACTAGTCGATTTGACCCGGTTTCGGTTTGGTTTTGATTTTTTTCAAAAAAAATTTCTGTTTAATTATTTATTTTGATAAAAACTGAACCGAAATGAAAATAATCACTTTTAGGGGTTCTTTTGAGGGAGGGCCAAGGTGACCCAAAATAACAGATGTGGCATGAGATGTGAGAAAGCCCACCCTGTTCTCGTAACCTTTTGTTTTAAATACAGGTCCAATAATTTCATAGACATATATATATATATATACATATATATATATATATATATACACATATATATATATATATATATATATATGTGTGTGTGTGTGTGTGTGTGATGCGCTTGGCCCGACTTGTTTTTTCTGGTTAAAAAAATATTATATTAATTCATTTATTTTTTGGTTTTGAAATATGTAATAAATAATATTATAAATTTAATAATTTTTTTAATTTTTATGTATCTAATACAATAATAAGAATAACAACAACAACAACAACTTATTCATGAAAACTTGATTTAATTTTAAATAGATTTTGGCCATAATTATCTCACATTTATGATTCTTTTTAAAATTCAATCACACATATAATATGGAGATAATATTTTGATATTTTTTAACTTATTTTAAAAATAACATTTTTTTTTAACAGCAACAATGATTCTAATTAAAAACTTTGTGTTCGCTGACATAAAAAAATACTTTAGTAAGAAAATTGATTTTAGACCTGAGACATATATGTTTTGTGCTTATTTAAAATGGTTGAATTTTTAATAAATCAATATTGTTATGTAATTTTAATAAATACCTTTTGAATTATTATATATCTGGTATGAAAATAATAATACTAATAATAAATTGCTCATGAAAATTTGATTCAAATTGGTTTATTTTTTAAATAAAATTTAAATATGGTTTCATCACATTTATAATTTTTTTTAGCTTTCAATCAAATATAAATTATGAACATGCTATTTTGATATTATTCTTACTTGCTTTAACAATCAATAAATATTTTTTTAATAAAAACAATGATTTTAGTTAAAAACATTACGCTTCATTAAGATAAATAAGAGATACGCTAATAAAAAAATTAATTTCAGACTTGAGAAATTTATGTTTTATGATTATTTAAAATGATTTATATTTTTAACAAAAAAAAATGTTCTGTAATTATATATATATTTTTTGAAAAGATACATACATCATGATATTAGATATTTTAATATGTATCTTTATCTCGTTTTCTTAACTCAAATTTTGATTTAAATCAACAAATTTATTATTAAAATATATAATTTTTAATTTATTTTATCAAACTCATATATTAACTTTTTATTTTGCAATGAGAATTTATTTAAATATAATTTTTTTTTAAATGAATCCATTTTAAAATTTAATAACAATGCTAAAAATTCTTCCCTATATATATATATATATATATATATATACGTTGAAAAGTTTTTAATACGCATAACGTAGCGTAGAATGCAAGCTATCAACAAGACAAAGGAAGAAACTTTTCCTCTTTTTTTATTCCACCGAGATCCTAAGAAGACTATTCTTGAGTCATGTTTGCCCTTTTCATACCTCTTAAAGCTTTGCTGTGAAAAGAGGAGTGCTGGAATACTTGAAGTCATACACAATTGGATTACAAGGGTGTGTAGGGTTGAAATTAATACAAACTTGTACTGTATTTTCAATGTATAGGGGTGTTTTAGAGTGAATTTCAACATATTATTTTGTAAAAGTTTGATTTTGTTTTACTTGAAATTAATTTTTTTAATGTTTTTAAATTGTAAAAATAATGTTTTTAAAAAAATATTATTTTAATATTTTTTCGAGTGAAAAATATTTTGAAATGTAAGTACTGGTATATTACCAAACATCTTACATGAGAGGTTTTTAGCATTATGGAGATTTTATTTTATTTTATTTGTATGAACTTAAATGATTTATTTCTGATTTTATTTGCAAATTATATATGTATGAGATGAAATTTAAATATATTCAATTTGCAGCAATGAAATTAACCCGTACAAAAAAAAAAAAAACCCTAACAAATCAAAGTTAAAATTTTGCAAAATCCCATAGGTCGTGTTATAGAATTTCCACATAACGCGCAAAATCAACTTAGCAACTACTATTCAAAGTTCCAACTTAAAATGTCAGTATTTTGACCACAAACCATCTATGTTGACTTGATGATTACTCAACCATTGGCCTCATTGATCAACTGACCAGTAAGGGACCTCCAACAGAGATTCTGAAGGTCACTTTGAAGTATAATTTTCGTTGTTTTCTCCAAGCACGAAATTTCCTCCATCAACTTTCTTCAATATTTTAGTGCCGAGTCTCGAATATACGGTAACAAATACTGTTTAAATGCATTTAAGTTTACATAAACTATAGGATATTTTTTGTGTTCTTTGCAATGCAAAATCTGGGAATTGAAAATGTTCCTTCCCCCCCCCCCCCCCCCCATCTTTACTATCCCACCACTCCGAAAAGCATGGTCTAAGCACAATGAATCCTTTCGTCGGATTACGGCAAGGAAGTGTCCCCTTTCTCGAGATGGACGAACAAACTCTTCCAATTAGGCTTGTGATTGAGTAAAGATTTGATGTAAGTAATTTTATTTGGAGCAAACCCTGCTTTGCAAGTACAAATTCATACAATATTCTTAAAAAAGAAAGAAGGAAAGAAAGAAATACAAATGAAGGGCACAAAATCCCAGTGATTTCTCCTATATCAATCTATAAAGGAAACACTGTCGCTTACGGAGACTGCTATTTAGCAATCCATCAATGAACGTATAGCATAAAAGCTACAACAAGAGGAATTGTAGCAGTAAAATGTGAAAACTACATTATAGTGTGCTTATTTGCTAAGATGTGGCTTGCAATTACCTTCTTGAATCGCCTGACTTGTAAAATTGTATGTCATGGTGCAGTTTACTCTCACCACAAGGTATTTCTTAATAATTTGGAGTATCCTCACCTTACCACGAATTACTGTATTGCTGCTCATAGTCAATTTCCTTACCGACACTATGTCACTCATCAAGCTTGGAACGCCCAATAATTTGTTAGGAATTAAATCTACCGTGACATTCATATGTAGCGTCCGTCTCGCCTCGGCCTTGCCTGGCGGAGTATTAGCCTCACCAACCATCACGCCACCACAGTAAACAGTTGTTGTACCGTTGTTGAATTTGAATGCGGCTGCATTGGGATTTTTGACGGAGACATCAGCTAGAAGTGTAACGTTTACATCAGTCCGAAGAGTCCCATTAGCAAGCTCTAGCCGCTGCACCGATACCTTGTTCATCTTGATCACAGGATCGTCGACTTGAAAAACTGTAAGGACTAAAACTACAACAGTCGTAGCAAGAATTAAGAAAATGGCAGTGATGCAGCCACAGCACTTTATGCAATTTCGTCGTTGAGTTTTCGACAGCGTAGACATGTTTTCTTCTTCAACGCTGCCGATTCGGAACGCTGCCGGGGCTAAGGGCTTGGCCTGCTCTGTCTCTGCCATGGCCGAACTCAAGAAGGGAATGATTGAATTTTCTTTTTTCCTTGTTGCAATTTGTTAAATCTTGTCCATATTGTTTGGCATGTAACTGTCAGTGAAGCGTTTCGTCAAGCCTTCTATGTTCGGTCCTAACGCGTTTGCAGGGGTGGACGTCTTGACTCTTGACTTTGAACTATTAACCATGAATTTTAATAAAGGCTAACAAGCATTATAATATAATCCACAGAACCTTCAGTATGTTAATGATGATTTTAATACAAGCTAATATTCATTTATTTTTTTCAAATTCTTTAATGGTTTTTTCAATTTCAATTTTTTTTCCTTCTTACCTTTTAGATTATATTAAGATATTATATAAACTTAAAAGATGAAATTGAGATTTTTACAGGGAGTGAAAAAAAAATGAAAGATAAGTATTAGGTAAATTTGGGAAACTACATAAACCTCAAGGGGATAAATTAAATTTACCCACAAATCATTTATCTTGAGATGAATCTTTTCGTAGAAATCGAATTTGTTTTCTTAAAAATAAAAAAGAATCTACATGATAAAATTATTATTCCTCGGAGGTAAAAGTTCGAAGGCTTAACCAACTGCGCGTTGTACCAAATTAACTTTTCATTTAAGCCTAGTCTATTACACAGAAAAGCTTACATTTATAGCCCAGTTGGCTGGAAATTGAGTTGAGAAAGTTGCCAGCCCAGGCCTTGCGATTAGTTATCATTGTTGGTTATCATTGTTGGTCTAAAGTGTATAAAGTGTATTTAGTTGTAGTTGTGATTTAAAAAAAATTATTTTATAAAAATTATTTTTAATTGAAGTTTGTTTAAAAAAATAGATATTTGATTAAAACTGTGGTAGTTTAATGTGTTTGGTTAAGAATGTTTTTGAAATTAAGGTTATAAAATAATTTTAAAAAATATATATTAATATTGATGGTTTTAAATTTAAATATTGTAGAATTAATTACTTTTATTATATCATGAAATAAATAATACTTTATATAAAATATTTTTTATTATTCCATTAAACTATTTATAATTCCATTACGTACAAAATTCATCCGATAAAAACTACAGCTTTCATAATATTTTAAGCGTGTAATAAAATTAGATAAAATATTATCAGGTATAAAATTGATATTTTAGTGCGAGTGAATTTAATTCATTATATACTAGTTTTTCGGGAAAAAAATATTGTTCACATCACAGTGTGAATGAATTTAATTCACTCTAAACTAGTTTTTTTTTTAAATGTTAATAAAAAAAAAGTCTGTGAACAGTACAAGTGAATTGCACTGTTCACGTTAACAGTGCAATTCACTCTTGAACAGTACAAGAGAATTGCATTGTTTGTTGTTTTTCGAGTGAACAGTGCAAATTTCTTGCATTGTTCACTGAACAATGTATGCTACAGTGTTCATGCTAATTAAAATTAGCATGAACAGTGTGCACAAAGCAGTAAAATGTTGTTTTTTTTTCATGTGTCTCGGAGGCGAAAAAACACGGAAACCATACACAATAAAATATGTTTTTTTTTTGTTTATCAAAGAAGTTGCATCTATATTTTAAACAAAATACAGACACAACCTCATTACTAAACGGGTTCTTACATTCTTGTAAGCTTAGTACAGCTTACAAGCCCAGGCAAAGGAATCGGACATTTTGGTTTTATTCTGTCTTATAAACAAAGCCCATTTCTGTGCCCTGAAAGTTTTCCCTAACCAATTCTCTATTATTATAATTGAAATATAGCGTTTGATTTATATTTAATTGATAAATAAATTAAATTTATATGATTAAAAAAGATAAAATTTAAATAATTTATTTTTTATATTACCCTCATTATCTTCATCATATGAGGATTAAATATGTATTCTGAAAAGGTTAATTTTACTATTAATTTTTTTTTTAAATTGTACCTCTGATTTGTTTTTATAGTATTTTGAAAGATTGATTTTTTAAGAAAATTCAATTCTTAATTTTCAAGAAGATTTCAGATATAAAATTTAATGCCAGAGGGTTACAAGTAGCTAGCGGGATTTGAACGGTCAACGCATGTGCATGGAAGATACAATCGTTGCTCTTTGAGGCTGTTTCATTTGGAGAATATTTCTCTGGCAAGTTGTCTTTTGGTCTATATATTAGATAATTTCCATGGATTTATGGAAGCGTGGCAAAACTCATCAAGCTGGGCGGGACATGCATGAAATATATAGGACTGAGAGCAACTACGAAAGAAATAGAGAAAAACTCTTTCATACAGTAGGCCGAGGGGGGATCGTTCGGCTAGCTGTTAGCATCATCAGTAATGTCTATCCTTCCCGAACAAGCCCCTATTGGTCTCTTATAATTATTGAAGGCTCAGGAACGCTTCTCACAATGTTTCTTTCACATTTATAACCAATGGACATCTTTTTGAGTTAAGCAAGTTACCTTTGCCCAGCTCAAGGAGTCTTTCTCCATCATAGAGCTGCCAATGTGGCCCACGAAGTAATGGATGCATTGAGATATTTTTTTTGGAAACACGTTGGAGGACTGGGACATGCATGCCCATGAAACAATCTAGAATTATTTGTCATGGGCACTCGCACACCTAGCTAGAAGTTCTATATATGTTAAGAAGCTTTCATACTACGAGTTAAAAAGTAATTTTTTTTAGGCATCAAAAGACGTAAAATTGAGATACATGTTCATCATTCGGGGCTGCAAAATTCGCTCAAATATTGGGATTTGAATGATTGAGGACTTGGGTCAAGCAGTTCTAGTTCTTTTTAAAAGCAACGAAAAGAATAAATCAAGTGAAATCACAAAAAAAAAAAAACAAAACAGAATTGATTTACTAGAAATACACACACTGACACACACACATATATTCCCAAAACCTTTTACAGACAACAAAATAATTATACAACTCCCTCACAGTTATACATTTAGCTAGTTGCACTCCAAATCTTGGATTGAGCGGCTACTCAAATTAAGATTCATTCCACAACTCATTACTGCAGTCCTGTTCTTCACGGTTCCAAACAAACGGACGTCTCCTTTCAACTTGGCATAGCTGTACATCTTCAACATCCCAGAATTAATATCACTACTTAGGTTCTTAGCTTCGGACAGACTGCCTGATGACCTGATTTTCACAACAATATTCATCCTCCTTGTTTTTCTAGCTCCGACCCGCCCGCTCCTCAATTTTGCTTCACCAACTACCATGCCCTTGTACAGAGCACTAGAACTAGTATTCTCAAATTTGAAGCAAACAAAATTTGAGTTCTTGACACTCACCTCGGCTGCTAGTGTCATGTTGAATGAAGGGATTGGATTGTTACCGTAACTTAGATGTTCGACGGCAACCGAGCTTAATTTAACACGCGGAGTTCTTGGCTTCACAATTATTGCAAAAACTAGGATGATTGCACTCAGGATGACAATCAAAGCAAGAGAATAAATAAAACATTTGCCACTTCTTTTTGGCCGTAACGCTTTGTGTTGTATCGTGGCATACTCTTCGTCGCTTCTCTGGTAAGAATTAGCTGGTGCTAATGGAACTATCTGATTGCCGTCGGACATTTTGCTCGAGCTTGTAGTTGTAGAGGGTTAGTTTCTCTTCGAGATTTTAAGAAACTGCGTCTCTTGTTTTATGCGCGATAATATTCTAAATGTGGCATTATTGTTGAATCACTTTCTATATAGTAGTAGTACTAGCATTGAAGAGAGGAGGCATCAGCCAGTCTGCCATGTTGAATTTTCAGTAACCTTTAGTGGACCCGTTCGATGACGTGGTGGCGCCGCTATATTTAACTGGGGAATAATTGGGCCCCTGATGAGGCCTCACGATTTTTTCTTTATCATTGAAATATAATTTTGTTAAGAAATTTAGGTTTTTATTTTATTTTATTTATTAAAAATAGAATAATATTTTTTTTAATTTAATCTATATATAATCTTTTTTTATTTATATTAAATTTATTCTTTTTAGATTATTATTATTATCACATTATGCAGTATTAATGAAACCTTAATTTCTTCCTCTTTTATTTTTGTATTTTTCTTTAATTTTTGGATTGCTTAATATGATATTAGAGTTTAATTTCATGGAATGATGCTTAATCTCAAACCAATTTTTTTTTTGAGTGATCGTATAACTTTAAAAACATATTTGCTCAGTTTCTGCAATATAGTATTTTGTTTTTCTTTCTTTTGCATTTTGGTTTTCTTTGTTTGTTGATTATGACTATTAAAATAGATGATTCATTTTAGTCCATGAGTGTGAGATTGGATGAAAATAATTATTCGTATTGGAGTTATGTGATGAAAAAAAATTAAGGATAAAAAGATATAAGAATATGTTAGTGGAACTTCTATGATATCTAGAAATATTGATAAGGGTTATGCTGCTTTAATAGATGTCTGAGAAGCAAACAACACAAAGATTATTACTTGGATTAATAGTTATGTTGAGCATTCTATAGGTACACAGTTGGCGAAGTATGAGATAACAAAGAAGGTTTCAGATCATTTGCAAAGATTATTCATGCAATTAAATTTTTCAAAGCAATATCAATTAGAGAATGATATAGGAGCTCTTCACCATAAAAATATGAATATTTAGAAGTTTTATTCTACCATGACAGATCTTTGAAATTAATTAACTCTTACAGAATTAACAAAATTAAAGGCATATGGTTCCTTTATTGCTCGTAGAGAGCAACAATGATTGATACAGTTTTTAACGGTAATTTACAATGATTTTGAAGGACTTAGACGTTAAATTTTGCATCGTTCTCCACCGCCTTCTATTGACTCAGTTGTTAGTGAGTTATTGGCTGAAGAAATACATCTTTAGTCTTATTTTGAAAAAGAAATCCTTTCTACTTCTAATCCTTCTATGCTAGCAGTACCTTCTAAGTCATTATCTAATAATGAGAATAAGTCTTACGCAAGAGTTACATTCAACGAGTGCAATTTTTATAAGCAAAAAGATTATTGGAATGTTTAGTGTTCCAAGTTGAGACAATAGAATCAAGCTTGAAAGCCTGACATTCAATCACAATTTGTTTATAGACTACCTCAGAGCTACAAACCACTACATCACAATATTGCAACAGTAGTAGCATGAAAAAGAGGAAGCATCAACCATTCTGCCATGTTGAATTTTCAGTAACCTTTAGTAGACCAGTTTCCAATAAATAAAATGTTGAATGATGAAATTGAATTATATTAATTTTTAAAAAAATCTAAAAAATTAAAAGTCAACTCGCGTCAAGCTTAGAAATTGATGACTTTGATCATGAAACTGGAACTAACCTTACAGAATGCAAACAGTAAAAAAGAACAATGGAAAACTAAAAAAAAGATAAAAAAATAGGAAAACATCACTTGAAAAAGAAAAGAAAAACCAAGAAAACTCGGACAAACCTTCTAAATTTAAGCAAATGTCTCAAACTCATAACCTATTAAATCCTAGATCGGGCCTAAATCAAGAAGCTCAATTTCCAACCAATTTAATATTGATTAGTCAAAGTAAATCTAACAAAGAACAACAAATAAAAAAAATCTAATAAAATCCAAGTTATTTTCAAAATCAGTGAAAAACCTTAGAGAAATAAAATAAATAAAACTAAATTTAAAAATTTATCTCAAATAAAATAAATAGAAATAAAAAAATGAGAGCTATATTCGAAAGATAAAAAAAATAAAGAATTAAATAGAAAAACAAATTCTTATAAATTGTTTTAAAAAATCATTTCAAGTTTTGAAGGATGGAATCAGGAAAAAAAATATATCAATTTAAAGAATTAGCCAAAAACACCGAACAAAGAACATCAAATAAAAAGACTTGTGATAAGTGGGAATTTTCAAGGCCAACAAGAGATTTCATAAAAAACAAGTTAAAAAAATAAAATTCAACCTCCAATTGAATAAATATTGAAGGATGAAACGAGAAGATAATTATATTAAAAAAGGAAAATAAAAAAATATGAAGTAAATCCCGGCGAACCTCCTAAACCAAGTCATATATTTAGAACTCACAACCCGTGAAACACTAAATTTAGGTTCAATTAAGAAGCTCAATTTCCAACCAATTTAATATTGATTAGTTAAAGTAAATCTAACAAAGAACAACAAATAAAAAAATCTAATAAAATCCAGGTTATTTTCAAAATCTTTGAAAAACCTTAGAAAAATAAAATAAATAAAACTAAATTTAAAAATTTATCTTAAATAAAATAAATAGCAATAAAAAAATGAGAGCTAAATTCAAAAGATAAAAAATAAAATAAAGGAGGATGAAATAGAAAAAAAAATTCTTATAAATTGTTGGAAAAAATCATTTCAAGTTTTGAAGAATGGAATCAGGAAAAAAAATATCAATTTAAAGATTTAGCCAAAAAAAACCTAACAAAGAACCTCAAATAAAAAGACTTGTAATAAATGAGAATTTTCAAGGCCAACAAGAAATTTCATAAAAAACAAGTTAAAAAAATAAAACTCAATCTCTAATTGAATAAATATTGAAGGATGAAACTAGAAGATAATTATATTAAAAAAGAAAAATAAAAAAAATATGAAGTAAATCCCGGTGAACCTCCTAAACCAAGTCATATATTTAAAAATCACAACTCATGAAACCCTAAATTTAGGTTCAATCAAGAAGCTTTATTACCAACCAATTTAAAAAACTTGTTAAAGTAAAAAAAAAAAACATCAATCAAAAGAATCAGGATCAAATTTGATAGGAATAAAACAAACAAATGAGTGAAATTATAAAACAAAAATCAATTTAAAAAATGCTCTCAAACAAAACAAATAGCAATTAAAAAAACATTAACTAAATTTAAAAGATTAAAAATTTAAAGGGGGATAAAAATAAATTTTTCAAGATAAAAGAAACTATAATAAAAAGAACAGAAATCAAATCTAAATAATTAAAAAAATTAAAAAGTTGTTCTGAAATTTTTAAATGTTTAAGGTGAAAATTTAGGAAGAGAGTGAGAATAAAATGGGGGTTGTTATCGATGTTGAACTAATGAAAATCTTGGAATACATGTCGCTCCATTATGGAGGGGGTACCGTAATGATTCCAATTCCATCGATAAAGATGGTTTTTGGTGGCTGAACAACACATTACTCGTTGCTCGAAAAGTGTGGGGCTGCCCACTTGATATTACTAAAACAATATTTCATGTTATTTTAAATATTTAACATTTATTAAAATATAAAAACATCACTAAATGAACTTGATATTACAAAAAAAAAATCATGCTTTAAAGATGAAAGAGCTCTTACAATAAATTATTTACACTAATTTAAAAAAAATGAAAAGACTAATACAACCTTGATTGAAAGATAATTTAAAATTTTATTGTAAGGTTAAATAATAATTTTACTTAAAAATAAAAAAAATAATTAATTTAAATCTTATACAATTTATAAAAAACAATTATATCATAGTAAAAATAGTACTTTATCCTTGATATCTAATTCAATGATTTTATGAACAATTTTATCATTACACTAGGATTTTGTTCTTAAGGCCGCCCCTTAATTAGAGTGTCTTTCCTTTATCTTAAACGTAAACAAATACTTTTATTTTATTATTCGAAGCCCAATTAGAGGCCGCTGCTCCATATTACGTGAGAGCAGGGCCCAGTATTTGAAGATAGATGGTTCAGAAAGTTAAACAGAAAACTAAAACAACCTGGGCTTGTTTTAAGCCCAACCCAACCCACAATACATGCAAAATGCTGAGACATTGAGAAATTTGCACACACTGATGGGCCAGTTTCCCTCTTCATATTCACCTTCGGTACTCCAAAAAACAAAAGCCCAATAACAATGTTTTTTAAAAAAACAAAAAAAAAAAACCTGGAAGTCATTGAGAAAACGTTGCACTCCTAGATAGGAACATTCTTTTTACTTTTTTGACCAAGGACAATTATGTACTTTCATCCAATTTCTGAATGGTAAAATAATTTAAATGCCCCTAAAAATAAAATCTGCAAGGCTGGTGTAGAGGGACTTTTTCATATTTTTACATTTAGCTTGGGCATTTTTTACGTTAGAAAAAATGGCAAGTAAATCAAAGAACTAAAGCGATTAGTGAAATACTTCATTCGAATACTATAAAAGGGTTACAATTTCAACCTCTACAAACTCTATTCCTACCAGAAGGGACTCCTTTTACCTTCCAGTGGTAGCCCTAATGTTTAACACAGTACTAGTAGCCTTCCTCTCTTGAACATCTACATATAATTTGCATATTATAGAAACAAGGAAAAAAAAAACAAAACTATGAATATCATGTACATATACTTTGCATATTATAATCAAGTGATCAAATGCAATTTCACAAGGTTGACTCCTCCCAGCAGCATTGACATTCCAGAAGGATTCTCTGCACACACTTCAAGAGGGGAAAGTGCAATGCTCCCACCTTCCTTCCGAGTCCACAAACTTGATTCAAGACTCTCCCTTTCAAAATTGTCCTCTTCTGTCCACCTTTGAATGTCTAACAATCATGCATTGGCAAACTTATCATTATCAAATTATGTCAACCTCTCCATTGCAGCTGTAACCCATTCTTCATCTCAGCAATACCACTTTTACTTCCTCTATCTACATGTCAACTCTGAACTGGCTGAGGTTTATCACTGAAACCTCTAGCCATTTCACCAGCCAGAATAACGTTTCTGGCTGTGCTTGGTGTGCTAGTAAATAACCACATATTCATCTATAGCCTTTTTTCCACCCCTTTTTCCTTCTCTGCCCAAGACTCTGCAGTGCTTCATTGGCTTATTATAAATTTTCTTATTTTGTAGTTGGGAAGGGTGTTGGAGAAGAGTTTTGTGGAAAAAAGGTGTAAATAATATATATATATATATATATATATATACACACACCACCCCTTGTTCACTTAGAAATGCTCCTTGTGGAACTCGAACTTTGTGGAACCTTTTTGATTGAAATCATAGCAGAGCTTGCCTAGTTCTTTAGCCAAGACTGGTGCTCCGCAGTAAAACACACCTGCTCCAAAACCATAGTGATATGATTAGAACAGGAGGATAGGTTTTCTGTGTTAAAAAAATCTGTTAGCTAGAAGGTATACTCACCTATCCTTGCATTACAGTGCTTGGAACATAATTTAGAAAGAACCTTCTTCCAATTAGGCCTTGCAAAATGCGTTCGCACCTAATGATAAAACGAGGAATTGTTAGTAGACCTGCATGGTCTAATATTTCAGTCCACTATTGTCACTTGTCTGCAAAGAGTGTAATTTATGTGTAATTGAAGGTGTCAGAAAATTTGGAAAAGCCCTACTGATATAACATGCGAGCCGCAACATGAACATGCAATGAGCCTAAACAAAATTATTAGTATTACCCTGGTGCCAGAGACAATGTCCACACCGTTTTTCGCATGGTTTAAGGCTTGGACCATGGTAATGAGGGTTGATCGAGCATCGCCTTCCTCATACACACTGGTCAAGTAATTATGCATCTCAATCACACCCTGGAATAGTCCAACGACAAAGTCAACAATCAAGGAAACCAAGCAAAACGGGAATTTTTTTTGTAATTTACATAATTTCAAGCTAAGTTGACATTAATTACCCTTTGATCAAGCTCTGCAACTTCATTCATGACTCCTTTGAACCAATCAAAAGAACTTTGCTCCCTTGTTACCCAATAGAAATAAGCGTTGGTGGTCCTTACAGCCTTCTTACGTTTTGGTGAAACTTTGTTAGAGGTTGATGTATCATTGCTTCCAATGCTCAGGTCTGATGTCCTACTGATATCCAAGACCGAATCCTGAGAATGAGAATCAGACTTGTGACTGTGCATTTAGAAGACTATCATGGATTAAGTCTGGAAATTTTCTATAGTTCGCAATACAGAATCTATAGTATTAAAGGAACGATCATGTGTATACATTGCAGATTGGAAAAGTGAAAGTCAGGTTTCTAGTCACTTACTGCCTGCTCCTCCATTTTGACAATGTTATTAAGCAGATCTTTGAGAATGCTGATGAAAGGTGTTGCTCCAATTCCCAGACCAACAAGTAACAACACATCATATTTACGGTAATCTTGTGCCGGTGCACCATAAGGCGCATCTATCAAGAGCTTTGGCAAGCTGTCATTAGAGAGGAAAGTTACATAAACAATATAATCACAAAATGCTATCCAAAGGAAAAAAAAAACCGGAATGGGAAAGGAAAAGGGAAACATAGACATATTCTGTACCCTTTTTTTGTTGTTTCATCAGCCCTGAGAAGTCCACTCTTACCGGCTACAGGACGTTCACAGGCTTCAGAGAACACTCTTCTTAGTTCTTGAGTCCAGTCACCTAGCTGCCGAATGTGAACACTGAGGTAGTCATCACCAGGTGCGGAGGTAATTGAAAATGGATGCCTGGGTGGAAAAATAAAGCATGCTGATTGTAAGTTCTGGAGAAAATCAGGTATCAGAGCAAAGAAACCAACTGAAACCGTTGATATCAATCGATCATCAATTACAAAGGAAAGAAATCAAATACTGATTCCTAACAAATTTATTTTTCACTAGCTTTCATCAGAAAATGAAAAAAAAAATCATACAAAATAATGACCATATCCCATAAAGCGAATAAGCACAAAATGAGCAAGTTTCTTGCTAGCAGTTGGCCTAGATGTATTTTACAAGCACCTTTCTCTGGTAGACTACAACTGAAAGTGTTTTAAACTACCAAAAAAGCCATTTTCATGTGAGTTAAGAAATTAATAGTGATTTACCACTCAAATAGAGAAACAGCAGGGCACTGGACAAACATGTACTGTCCACTCTTGTACCGGAATTGGGGAGGCTTAGACATTTGCAATGTGAGAACATTTCCAGGATAAATTGCAACCTGGATGAAAAAAAGAATTATGACAAAAATCTAGTACAGTAGGTTCTAAACTTTACAGAAGTACTGTGCCAGTTTATAGGGCTCTTTCAAGATGGTAACATTTAGACATTAACCATAAGATCGAACTGAAATGACAGAGGTCTTCAGGATGTTATACCTTGAGAAGCCTGACAGTATAGAAGCCAGATCGAAAAAACCTCAGCGCCCTTTCTCCGGCATATAGTAAAACTGGAACAGAAAGATACATCCATGTCTGCAAGCAATAAATCGCCGTCAGTTTACAATCTCAAACAAGAAAAACATTCACTGCCATTAAAAGATTTCAGATTCATACCGTCTTTTTGTACCATCCATGCACCATATACAGGAATACACCATGGATGGTGAGCAGGATGTAGACAATGACAAACAAGTGGTGCGAATACCAGAATGCATTGTATCCAGTGAGCCTGTCAAAGGGTTTTGGAAACTTAATGAGGCTCCTCCTGAACCATCTTGTTGCAAGTGTAAATGCAATGGCCATGCTGATCACCATTAAGATTCCAGTCACACCTTCAGCCCCTCTAGCCAGTTTTGCATATGAAGGTTTGTTTCCACCAAAGTCATCACTCAGGTATGCTCTGTATTGCTCATCAGATGAATTTACAAGCCTTGGAAAATCACAGACTAGATGGTTTCCAGCATGGAGAATCACACCAATTACAATTGCTGCTGCTATGGTCTGCATGTGTGTGAGAAATATTAAATCAATGCAATTTACCATAAGTAATTAAATAAGTTTATATATAAAAAAAAAATCATTTTGTGCTTAAATGGTGTCATTTTGTACATCATCAAGATTGATTTAAGCTCGACTCAAATTTTCAATATCTTTTATCGGTGGTAAAATAGCTTTGAATTAGTTATGAATTTACTCTTTTATTTTATAGCACACGGAGCATTTGGGTCTTAGCTAGCATAAGCAGAGCCTTTAACTGATGAGAATTTAAATAAACAAAAAAATTGTTTATGTATGTTAATGTTTTTTTTATTAACGTGGGTGTTTGGGTTAGTTTGTGCGTATCTTAACTAATTTTAGGAATCTTGAAGTTAACAATCATATAAATTTCCAGACCTTAAAATTTATAAAACTCGAATTTGTAATTTTTAAAAAATAAAATTAAAATTTAATAAGTTAAACTACCTAAGATTATTTTATCCGCTAATTCTTAGATGCTGTAGCAGTAGCCCTTGGAAAAGACTAGTGTTTACGAAGATCAAATCCCCACAGTAGGAATAATCCTCTAGATTTGACCCATCTCCCCTAAGTTTAACCAAATGAAAAGAGAGAACAAATTGTAATTCCTTTCGACGAAGTGTCCTCGTTACCAAACACGAATTTAAGAACATGTTTGGTCACGGGAAAGGACAAGCCATTACAACATAAGTATTTTATAAAGCTGGTTGGTGTTTGTATGAAAATAAATAATTTAATAAAAGATAATTACTTTTAAAAATAAATATTTATTTATAAAAAATAAAATAAAATAAAATAATTTGTTTTTAAAGTAAAAGTAATCAATTTTTTGGAAAATAGTTTATAATAACAACAATAATAATAGTGAAAAAATAAAAAATAATAATTTTATTTATGTAATTCATAAAACATGATCATAAGAAAATAAGTAATCAAATATATTAATAAATAAAATATCTATTTAAAAATAAAGAAATTACAAATTTTAATAAACAATTTTAGAAGGAGTAAAAAAATTATAATTTTATTTATAAAAAAATAAGAACTAAATAAAACAATACAAAATTATCGATTTATGTGGCTCTTTTCTTTCAAATTCCTTCTTCGACAACAAAATTCATATGCTGTGGCTAACATTATTTAATAAAAAAAGAGGGGTATATATGAAAACCTTTAAGTTGCCAGCTATCGCTGCCATCTCGGGATCAATATTTTAGGCACTGAAAAATTATTGTATTTTCATTGGCTAAGACCAACCAATATATTGACTTTCTTGCAAAGTCTTCTATATGGGACCCTAGAAGGATGTAAACGTATTAAAAAAGCAATACAGACAAGAAGAGGAGGGAGGGGGTCGGTAACCTTGTACATACCTTGTGAAAGTTGATATTGTCGTCAAAAGGCACCAAGGGACCCAACCTCGTGGACCTCAGCCAAGTGATGGTATTTCTACACACAGGCAAGAGAATTAGAGCCATATTGAACTTCAATGTCTCTGCTGCTCCTTTGGCTGTTAGGAGACAATAACCCATTACTTGAAAAGCATTCTTTTGCTTGTATTGAAAGAATTTCCATGTGAACAGCCCTATCATTATCATAACCCATAATGTCAAAACCCAAATTCTTCTCCAATTCTCTTGAAAAAAGTATACGCATTGCTTGCTCACTCTCCTTATTGGGCTCCTCTTTCTTAGCCCTTGTAGATTTTGGCTCAAGGCTTGGCTTGTGTAGCTCAGAGCTTGACTGTAGTTCAGATACGTGTCCTTTTGTAGAAGGAGTGTTTCTAGCTGCCACAGCTACATATCATTTTAAGCAACAACAAGAAAACAAGGTTGCATCAAAATCACCAGCAGTGGAGTTACAGAAAAAATGGAAAAGAGAATCTTGATCATGTCAACTTATTACACTACAATTGATGCAGAGTGGAGCACGCGTAATGCTTTATGTATGAGTGAAGGCTAAGCATTATTTGAGAGGTCAGGTTCAAACAGTGGCAGGAATAATAGTTCAGATCATCAAAATCAATTTTAAAATTTAAAAAAAGTACAGGTCATCAAGGCACTTCCGATACAGTAAATAACACTTGTTTATTTAGCTGTACGCCGACCTCCATCCTTTCTTTTCTAGCTTGGATCGTGAATAAATTATTTATATTTAAAATGTCGATCCTCTACCATGAGAAATAAACTGTCCTACCATCCGAGCCAGTCTCTAGGATCCATATAAAATCTGGAGTGGTAAAGTTTCATGCTCCTAGAAATCTACAAAAGGTTCGTTCCATTTTGGCAACAAGAGAAATGACAATACGTAATTCGAAAGCCTATTGGATAAAGAATCAATGTTTACGCTACCAAATTGAAGAAAGACGCTTAAGAAAATCTTGAGTTGGTTGGTGACAATGACAACTGTGTCAGACGATGGCCATTCACGTTCAATTTTTCGTTGAATTTATCATTACTTGGTGGACAACCTTTTTTTTTTTTAATGTTAGTACCGGTCCTGAAAACATCTGAAGTTTGAACCAGCTTTGCCTCAGAAACTGCGTACCTCTACTTAAAACTTAAAAGTCTTCTATGCTATAACAGACGTGCATATTAAAGTGGAAAAGAAAGCCAGGGAGCTGTTCAACTACCACAAATATTCTTCAATATAAATAAGCTTGCTTAACCAGATTAATTAGTTGTGCCATTTGTAAGAAACGATTGCCATTTCTCTCTTCTTCTGTCATTCTTCTTCGAGTACGGTTCAACAACATCGAGACCCAGTAAGATTTGGTGAATTAATTTGTTAGGAACATGGACTTTGCTATAAAATTGCAACTGCTGTGCCTCTTTCTTATTATTTTTTTCCCCTGTTGATTATTGTGACCCAGAACAAGACAGGGGATCAAATTTGACTCTGATTAAACAAATTTAGTTAAATAATGCTTGGAACCCAGTATGAAAATAAATAATGAAGATAAATATTATACTAAGCCCACCTAATTGATTCTAGAATCGCTATAGTATTTCATGGGATTTACCAAACATGCATGAAAAAAGAAAGGAAAAAAAAAAAACATTAGCGTTTATCTGTCAGTAAAATTAACGAGGACCCGCACCTCGATGTAGCCAAATCTTTCTGGGTCCAACTCTTCCATGATCAAAGCTGCGTATTCCTCTGCTTGTTCTTTTAATCTTGATAACTTATTTGCAGAAGCACTTAGCATGATAATCTACCAATTCATGTAAAGAAATTATAAAGTTAATGAATATATAATATTGAAAACAACAGTATTGACGGTCACTAATTTCAGCTTTTCATGCAAATCAAGGGAGATGGTCCAAAAGGCCCCCACCAACCCCACTGAGAAAATCATTATATATATATATAGAAGAAGGTTGCCGTCTCTCAACCTGAAACTCTTGAAAGAAAGACCCCAGTTCATAAGATGCTTGAGAACGTGGGAATGGCGTCAGAGATCAAGAAAAAATTGAATCATGTCTATTCTATTGGGTTGGTTAGTTTTAGAATTTTCATAAATTTAGGGTCACCGAATCCTCTCCTTCTTCAACGATTATCTTAATAGAAAAAATGACACCCTGTTTATTGAGATAGCCTGCTATCTTAATTTATAACTAAAGAGCTTGGGCAATATTCATGATTTAAAGGGTCATCTGTTTTTTATTTAATTTAATTATTCTACCTCATATTTGGAAGGTCGGTTCTTATTTTATTTCCACAATAATTTGACAGGCTGTTGGCTAATTCATGCACGTTACTTTAAGATTAAGCACTTAATCAATGTAACTAGTTAAGATTAAATTAATTGAATTCGAGAGAAAGACATGATTAATTATAATGTCTTCTTAAATTCATTTGCAGTACCTCTTTGACTTCTTCTTCAGTGATTCTACCGTCTTCGTTCTTGTCCACCCTGTAAACATAACAGCAGAAAAGTAGTTTATCACCTAGTTTATCCGCTAATTCAAGATTACTTGATAGTGAGAAGAGAAAAATGGCAGAAAATATTGTATAATCACTTTTTCAATAATTGGGGTTCGGAGGAAAATACAGTTCTATCCTCTCTCTCTCTCTCTCTCTCTTTTTTATCATTTCTAGTACAGAGTTCGGAAAAGAGACAAACTGGGTTCCGATGGACCAAAACCATGTTGGTTTTCGTCCATCAAAATGTCTTTGCTTGCATGATCTCAGATAAGAGTGAGATACTTAACATACAATATTTGTTTTTTAAGAAAAAGAAAAGGAAAAGGATGAATTAATTAATGAACAAAATAAGTCATCAATTAAGTTTAATTATATTATACACTAGTCCGTAAGAAGGCGTACATATCGAAGAAGATCTGGAGTCGAGAATCAAAGCTTTGATCGGTAATTTGTGACCAAAACTCGTAAAGCTCATCTCCACAAATCTTGTCCGCTTTCAATCTTCTTCTCCTTCCCAATGCATCAAAAAGCTCCAAAGCAAACTCCTTCGAATCTTTCATTCCTTTTCAAAACACAAATCTAAAAAATTAATTTCCAAGACTTCATACGAACATGACAACTAAATCTTCAGTACTTTTGTTGCCTTTTTTATCCATAAATAATGAAATCCAAGTAGAAAAAAAATCAATAATTTAGACTCGGTTCGTGCTTTGAAAGCTAGCTGGCTGCTTTCGCTAAAACCAAGAGAAAGAAAATAGAAAGTCAAGAGAGAATCGAACCTATGCATTGTGCAAAATCGGCCCGGTTAAGATAACCATCTTCAGCAAGTTTTTCAAAATTGCTTTGAACTTCACTCCATGCATCAACGCCATTAGTTTTTTTACTGTTCTTACTTATAAATCTCAATCCACGCAAGGCTTTTTGAGCACCAGACCGAGTCCGGTCCAGCTGCGCTCGCTGCTTTCTCAAAGCACGGGCGGCTAAAGCTGACTCAAAAGCACCACCGCCATTATTTCCCGAGGCTGATAAAATCCGAGCTGCCTGTCCATGACTCCAAGAAAACCTCCTTAACTCAGCTTTCAACTCATGCGAAAATTGCCTAGCTTTCGCTACAGCTTCAGCTTTTAACTCCTGAGAAAATTGCAATAACTTATTCGACGAACTCCGCCTGATCGTCGGCGATCTCGACACCGGAGTTACAGCTCCGGCAGACAGAGAACCACCAGTAGTGAAAGAAACATCATCGATGTTGATAACCGTTGATGTTGCTGGCTCAACACTACGAAGCACAATCGTGTCATCACCTTGTAAATCAAGTGTCACCTCAACAAACTCCTCGCCGGACTCAGTTCCCGGCGATGTTCCTGTGCTCATCGTTGCATTTCCGGGAAGCGTGTCCGAGGCCCATCTCCGCTCGTGTTTAGGCAATGAAGCTCTCATTGATTTTAGGTGAAATGGATTTTAGGTGAGTGACGAAGTAATAAAGAAGTGGAGGAGGAGAGGCAATGTTAGTATTAGTAGTCGTCGTCGAAGAACGCGTTGGGAATCTAATGGAAAAGGCATGAATACGCGGAGTGTTGTGTTTCCTCCAGATCTTCTAGAGAGAGAAACAAAAAAAAATCTCTCTCTCGAGAGAGAGAATTTGAAGAACAAAAAGGCAAGAAAAAGACAAGCTTTAATAATTCTATGGGTGTGTATGTGTAAAGAATGGGCTAAAAATGCAGGGGACCAAGAGAGAGAATTTCTATACAGAAATGGGATTGTATTTTGAGTGCTCTGTGACCACTTAGCTAGGAATGGTTTTGTCTCTCTCTTTTATGCTCGAGCTAGCTAGTAAAAGTAGTCTTCTTTTCTGTTTTTGTGACCATTTATTTATTTTTGGCATAACGCGTGCGTTTACACTCGAGACATTGAAGAAAAAGAAAAGGAGCTGTGGAGCTCCGAGGATAAAAGAGAAGCGGAGGCCTTGGAAATGTGTGTGTGTGTGTGTGTGAGAGAGAGAGAGAGGGAGAGAGAGGTATATATTTTTATGCTTGTGGTGTTGGTGCCCGTTTTAGGTTTTTGATTTTTGGCGATTGTTTTAGAGTCAACTCCATCTAACATCACAACAGGGGGGTGGTTAATGATTATGAAAGTTTCCCCCTTCTTAAATTCCTTACTTTTATTGAGAAATTAGTATTTAAAACAATTTATTGTTTTGAATATATTAAATCGATCTAAAAAGCACATATTAAGTATTATTTGAAAAAAATACTTTTTAACGTTAAATCCAAAATCTTTACCTCTTATGTATAAGAATCTTGTTTTTGTTGTTCAAACTGTTTTACAGAGTGATTGTTTTTCCAAACTTCCGAAAATGCTTTTGGTTAAAATAAAATAATCCTGTTAGATGCCCTTCGAAATAGACACGGAATTTTTGAAAATGATTTCTATAATGATATTATAAGAGGCACCCGGAAGTTTTCGGGACAATTTAAACATTTTTCAAAATCGGGATTTCATTTTTCTATAATCGGTCAACCTGGTATTAAAAGATCTTTGGGCTTTGACCAGGCCCAAGCTGATTAATTAGATGTTGAAAGGCTCAGCAATGTCTATGGTTGGTTAACTTGAGACTTACTCTTCGAAGATAAAAAAGATGGTTGCTTTGATGTAAATCAAGAAGCAATAGAACGGTAGAACG
>Ga0325414_1000891_pt1 | contig 26989 bp, 11 predicted proteins | sample PopdelMetagenome_8_FD_206183 | JGI IMG/M metagenome (GOLD analysis project Ga0325414, IMG submission 206183) | Populus deltoides microbial communities from Bellville, Georgia, United States - Leaf-PdKOR-R3 | ecosystem: Host-associated > Plants > Phyllosphere > Phylloplane/Leaf | place: USA... | reverse complement strand
TAATGGTTTTAAAACTACACCTCGCATGATTAGCTGTTGGCAAGTAATAATTTTTGGACCCTAGGTTTGCGTATCGGTAACATTTCACACTTGTTATTTGAAATCCTCGCCGTAAAAATTTTTTATACCGTTGCGCAACTACTATTACTTTAGTAAGGAATTTAAAAGAAAAGGAAAATAACATTATTTTTATGTATTATTTGGAACGGTAATAATAGTTATTTTTAAAAATATTTTTTATTTATAAATATATTAAAATAATATTTTTTTATTTTTAATATGAACATGTCAGAATAATCTAAATATATATAAAAAAATACAATTAAAAAAATATATATATATTCAAAAACATATTTTTTTCCGTAAAAACAAATACACTCTTGGTGGCTAGGTGATCATCCTAACAAGTTTCAATTTCTGTCGAGGAATCTTGTTCTTATTGGTAATGATATAATTATGATTACTTTAAATTAAAAAATTTTGCAGTAACCTTTCGCCTCACATGTCAAAGTTGGGGTTGAACAAGGGTTTGTATAAAATGAAATGTTTTTTGTGTTTCAAGAAGTGTTTTTTTTTAAATTAAATTTTTTATTTATTTTAAATTATTATTTTTAATTGTTTTAGGTTGTTTTGATGTGTTAGTGTCAAAGATAATTTTTAAAAAATAAAAAATATTATTTCGATACATTTCCGAACAAAAAACACCTTGAAAACACAATCATTATTACACTCTCAAACACTCCTTAAAGATATATTTGTCAATTTTAATTGGGATTATCTTGACGTTATCAATTAAATATCTTATAAATTTAAAAATTATAAATTTATAAAATGTAAAAGAAAGGTAAACTAGGGATTTTAGAATTCAATCATGTTACTTTCAATGGACGCGATAATTAACAATCATTATTGTATTTTTAAACACCTCTTAAAAATATCTCTGTTAATTTTAATTTGAATTATCTTGACACCGTCAGTTAAATATCTCATAAATTTAAAAAATATAAAAGGAAGGTAAACCAAGGATTTTAAAATTCAATCATATTACTTACAATGGACGTGACAATTAATTTTTTTTCTGATTTTGTTACTGGTTTTGAATATTATAGGAGATTGTGAAATCTGATTGTTTTGCTACACGTAATCGATAAAAAAAATACAAAACATGTGAACATTATGGTAAGATTTGAATCATGTTATATACGTGATTTATTTATTTATTTATTTATTTATTTTTGTTGATTGTTATAGATTAAGTGATAAGTCATCTTCAATAATAAATATGACATCTCAATGGCAACCTATTTATCAAAGAATCGGTTGTGTATCTGCCACACAATAATATCATAATTACCATTTAAAAAGATGTGGAATCTATAGTATTTTGGACTCTGAATCATGAGATGCTAATAATTTATTTATTTTTTTTAAAGAAAAGTTAATAGTTGAAATGACAATCTATATTCACTTGTTAAAATACCTGGAGTTACGTTTGCATTGAGTTTCATTAAATTTTATTTTAAATTATTATTTTTTATTTTTTTATATTATTTTTTTGATATGTTAATATTAAAAATAAAAAAAAAATAAAAAATAATCTCAATCAAACATCTAAACCTAAATTAACAAGACGTCATACAGTGATAATCTAATATTTTTATTGTATGTTTTGTTTTGCATTTCAGATTTTATTTTTGTTCTTGTGATTCATGATTAAGATTTATTAATTTCATGTTTTATTATTCTGGGATATAATTTTAGGTGATTTTCATTAATGATATATCTTTAAATAATAAGTTGGGTAATCATATTGGTAAATATTAAAAAATCATCTCAACCTAATAGTTTAAGTTGTTAGCTGAGGTTTTAATATATAATTTATATTATTTTTCAATACATTTTTTAGAGCGAAAGCTCTTCATGCTTGAAACTTGTACATACTCATATTATATTTTATGTTTAATTTTTATTAAATAAATGGAGATGATGAGATTTAAACTCGTGACCGCTTGATCATTAAAACTTTGATATTATGTTGAAAAATCATTCCAATAATTTAAGCTGTTAAACGAGATTACAATATATAATTTATATTATTTCATAAAAATAAACAAAGAACTCAAATTAAACACAATGCAAAATAAAATAATAATTATAAATTTTACAGCTTAGCTTCACGTCAGCCTTGTCATGTGACATGAGGTTGTTTGATATTATAATAATAATTGTTTTTTAAAATATATATTTTTTAAAAAATATATAAAATATATATTTTTGTTATTTTTAAAATTTATTTTCAATTTATGTATCAAAACTATTTAAAATACATTAAAAAAATTAAATTAATTTTTTTTTTTCAAAAAACACGGCAACGCGTTGCCAAAGATGCTCAAAATATCCCTATCTGGAAACTCTCAAGAGATGGAGTAAAATGTATCGCACTCCCTTAGTTTATACAAATCAATTTAATTGTCCCATAAAATTTAAAAATTATAAAATAGTCCCTTGACCAACAATTCACATCCTATTTTAGTAATTGTTTATTCCAAAATTCCTTCCTTTTCTTATTAAATTCAATAATCTTCCCTAATTTTCCTATCTTTTTCCTTCACTACTAAAAAAAATGAACTAGAACATAACATGAATGAAAGAAATTGATGAAACGGAGTCAGTTACAAATAAATTTAACAATATAAGGATTAACCATAAATTCTTTTGAAACCGCAAGGACCAACTAAAACAAGGACCAAGTTATGATAACTCCAGGAGCTGCCGTGGAAGTGGTGAACGCGCATCCTGATTGGATCGAACTATTTTAAATGGGCCCACGTTCGACCTGAATTAAGCCCATGCCAGTTGCCAAGCCCCAAAGTCTTACGTTACATTTAACCGGGAGAGCACGGAAGATAAATCGGAGAACTAGAATAGCAGAAGACAAGAGAAGAGAAGATAAGAGAGTGGATAAAAAATTAAGGCAATGGAGCAGAAGCTATCCTCAGTGGCGAAGACTTTTACTCCTTCAGCAATTCAAGAACTCTCCCATTTAGCTCAGAGAAGCAACGCTATCAACCTTGCAGAAGGATTCGCTGACTTCTCTGCTCCTTCCCACCTAAAAAATGCTGCAATTTCCGCCATCAATTCTGACTTCAACCAGTACAGGTGATTGCTTTTTCAATTTTCTGGAAGGTTTTTTTTATTTCTTGGTAATACCAGCCTAGCTGTTTTGTGAATTAAGGCATGTGCAAGGAATTTGTGACCACTTGGCGAATATTATGAAGGGAATGCATGGTTTAGATTTTGATCCTCGGACTGATATGGCTATTTGCTGTGGCCAAACCGAGGCATTTGCAGCCGCAGTGTTTGCTAGTATGTTGTGCACTCAAATTCTTTGTAAATGGTAGTAACTTATCCAGATGTTTCGCTTACTAAATTATTGTTCTGTTTGGACAGTAATAGACCCGGGCGATGAGGTTGTGCTATTTGACCCTTCATATGAAACCTACGGGGGATGCATTAGGATGGCTGGGGGAATACCTGTAAGTTTTTTTTTTTAAAAAAAAAAAATTGGTTCTGAACTGTATTATCATGGTTAAAGAGTTTTGAATAATTGAAAATTATTCGCAGGTGTATGTTGCTCTTGAACCACCTCATTGGACATTGGATCCTGACAGATTCATCAATTCTTTTACTGCAAGAACAAAAGCTGTAATATTAAACAGGTTAGAAATTCCAATCAAGGGGACAATATTGTCTTTTTATTTTTAAAAAGAGTCTATTTGTTTCAAAATGGAGGTTCAATTGGCAACTTTTCATTGATTTTGAGTAAAAAAGTTGGTCATATTCTAGTAAACTATTCCTCGAAAGAATTCCTTACTGTTTGTAAAAAATGGTCTGTCTTGCATATTTGAATGTGTTGTTTGTTACCATGATGAGAATAAGAGCGAAATCAAGAGAGATATAAATTGAAAAGTGACAGACAATGCTAGGACAACAATTGGCCTAACTGGATGAAATCCAGGCAAATGCTCTGCCCAAAAACCTCACATTAATTGCTTGCAAAGTCACAGATGGAAAAAAGTTCTTTTGGATTATTTGATAGATCACCCAAGAAATTGCTTGATCAATAGCACACTCTGAGTCCATAACTATTGTTATAACCTGACAATTGGTATTTAGCTATAAAGAAACTCAATCAAAATTTTAGCATGTTAAACGTGTGATTATTTAATTTGTTCACCATTTATTCCCAGTTACAATACTTTCGGATTTAGAGACTTACTAACATGAAGTGGCACAGCCCTCATAATCCAACTGGCAAAGTTTTCACTAAAGATGAGCTTGAGACTATTGCTGGAGCTTGCTGCAGAAGGGATTGCATGGCTATAACAGATGAAGTATGACAATCCTTTTGCTTATTCCTGGGAAAATTAACTGGATTGGCTATAGGCTAGTCATTCATTAGTTGGTGCTACTAATTCCTGCTCCTTCACCATCTCTGTGAAAACCCAATTTGCACAGTTCTTTTCACCAGTTGATTTGATCCCTTGCATCATCTTTAAGTAATAAAACATGTAAAGGTTTTGCATCTCTGGCAATGATTTTTTTTTCCATATCTCTTCCCTTTCCGTAATTATGAGACTGATGCAAAAAGGAGGAGATAACATTGTCTTTTAGGTTACTATTTTGCCTTGTTTATAATAGTGATTTGAACTTGTTTGAACAGGTGTGGTTTTGGGCCTTTTGGCTAATATATGAAGCTACGGCATGATTTGTCATCTTGACCCTTGTAGACATTTGAACAGTCTTTGATTTGTTGAGGATGTTAAGGTTCTTGAAGCTAAAAATGTTCAAGACATATGTTAACTATGCATATGACATGTTTAGAAAGTTCTGAAGTTTCTCTCTTAAATTATTATTGTATTGTGCTGTAGTGTTAGTCAAAACGACTAGAAGCAAGAATGCATTGTTTCTCCTATGTCAGAAGGGTTGTTTGTCTCCTGCAGATATATGAGCATATTACATATGACAACATAAAGCATATATCCCTTGCCTCTCTTCCTGGAATGCAAGAGCGGACTATCATTACATCTTCCTTATCAAAAACTTTCAGTGTCACAGGTCAAAGCTGCCATCCTACTCAATTAAGTTATCTTCAGAATTAGTTCATGCTGGAAAATCCAATTCTTTAATAAGTGTGGGATTAAATACATCTCATTTTATTTATCTTCCTCTGTGCTCTCTACATCAAGTTTCAATTATGTCATAGATTTGCACTCTTACTTCTGTATGCTGTTTATTAGGATGGAGAGTGGGTTGGGCAATTGCTCCAGCTTTCTTTGCCTCTGCAATAAGAAACATTCATATTAAAATTACAGATTCTGCTCCAGCGCCTTTCCAAGAAGCTGCCTTGACTGCTTTGAGAAGCCCCCCAGAATACTTTGAAAAATTGAGAAGGGTGGGTCCTTAAAAGCTTTAAATGTACTTGGTTTTGGTGAAATTAGTGCCACAATATCTGTTTGAATAAATCAGAAGAGTGGTCCCTTAAAAGCTTCTGTTACACCTGGTTTCATGAAAGTGGTTCCAGCAACCACTAAGTTTTCAGTACAAGAATGTTAGCATATGAATTTTTCTGTTTATTGTAATTTATGCTGACAAAACATATCATTTGACGCACAGGAATACGAATCAAAAAGAGACTACATTGTTCACTTGATTGCGGGAATTGGTTTTCAGATTAAGTTTAAGCCTCAGGGTGCATTCTTTTTATTTGCAGAACTTCCTGAAAATTACTTGCTTTCTGATGTAAGTGCACTCTTCACTCTCTCTTTCTTTTTAGTAATTTCTTTGTGAGTGTTCATTACTTGTAGGCCTCACATGAGCAAATATTTGTAAGTGGTGTTCTCCCATCTGTTATCCTATGAAGTGTTAATTATCCATTTGGATTGTTTCAGGTAGAATATGTCAAGGAATTAATAAAACAAGCAGGGGTGGTGGCAGTACCAGGTTGTGGATTTTTTCACACAACTTTGTCTACAGAGAAATTATCTCAGGTAGGTTGCAGTTACCAGGAGAGATACGTCAGGTTTGCTTTTTGTAAAAGCAGTGCTACATTGGCTGCTGCAGCACAAAAACTTGCTGAGCTTTCAGATGCTATGGGGTGTGTCACTGGTGGGAAGAATGCATGATGTTCCATGGATCTAAAGTCACCGGGAGGCAATGTAACTTTTGTGGACCTAGTGTGAATGACTATCTGGCTAATTTTATATTTTAACTTATCAAAGCCCTACGAAAGTGTTGGTATGGGGAAGTATTCTTTCAAATGGTGAAGACTCACTATCTGTCATCCTATCAGACAATTGAAAAAAATTTATCTAATCATAGTTACTTTTTTTACCGTGCTTGAGAGATGTGTTCAGAAGCAATCTGATCATTGTGTCCAAGGTGCTGGTGTTGGGGGTCCATATCATATGTTTACGATGGAGGGGTTGCATAGAATGTGGTGTTCCTGTCAAGCTTGGAAGTGCTTCCACCAGACAAAGCCACTAGCGCAGCTGCCAAGCCTGCATTTCCTGCATTGGCTGGCTCCGTATAATTATTCGAGCGGATATCCTGGAAACCATTCCAGTTATCAGGGGACAGCAACCATGGCTCCAACAATAGTATTTGGATTTGGTTTAGGAATCAGGACTGTTCCTCATTTCCGTCCTTTGCATCCATACTTGACCATGTTTTTTGGAATTGAAGAGCCTCTATGAGAAATGATCACAAAGCCTAAAAGATAGCTCATGCTATAAGGGGTTTTGCATAGGATGTAATCAATCTGACTCTTATAAGGGGTTTTGCATAGGATGTAATCAATCTGACTCCTTGCAAGATTTCACAAAGCTTCATTTGAGTAAAATTTAGATCTGCAATGCCATCCTGGCGGCATTTTACCTTCGAGAGACTCGTATTTCGTAGCCATGAAAGCCGCTTTCACCATATATTGAAGAGGCCGTGGTCTTCCACGGTTTAATTTAATCAACCTTCCCTTTGTTCTATTGAAGGTTTGGAAAACTGGTGAGTATGAGCACGTTATGTTTTCTACGTGCCTTTGAAATGTGCTCCGCATCTCTTCATGTGGATAACCGAAGTCCAAGAAAATTCTCACTCGACTCGGAAGCAACTGAGCACCAGCAAGCTTGTTGTCCCAGCTAAATCCAGGTTAGATAGGAATTGTAAATGTCCTCGGGTCGAATCCAACCATATTCATCATGTTTTCCGCAGATCAGCCCGCGGCCCTGTGAAATGATTCTGCCTAAGCGAATTGAGGAATTGAAGGTTTTGAGAAGGTAGCGAGTCCATGAAACATTATTGTGCCTTGGAAGCCTTCCAGCTGCAATTTATTAGTAAATCGAAACAAAAATCAAGTTGAGGAACAAAGATGAGGACTAAAATATGGACCTTTTTTTTGCCATATTCCCAGGAAAGCAAATTAGGCTGCCCGTGTTAATTTATGGGAATGTGAGATAATCCAATAGAGGATCCACTGGTAAGACTAATTGATCCGATGATTAATTGCCAACTTCTTTCATTTAATACAAAAATATAATTAGTCCAAATAAGAAATTAATGTTGAAATTCAATTTTCATTCATTCAATTCAATTTGGGGATATATATTTGGAACAGACTGATTGAGAGTTAAATTTCTACTCCAAGATATCTGAATATTTAAGAAAAAAACTAGTTGTTGTGTTGGTTTGATGGTGCCATGTATTGTGCATCGGGAGAGAGAACATTGTGAATTTCAATAATGTTTTCCTCCTCCTCCTTTTTTTTCTGTTTTTGGAGAATTTTTTGTTTGACTTTTTTTTATCCCCTTCTTAAACATTATGTTAATTGGGATTTAGAGCTAAATGATCTATGTCGATTTATTTTTTATATAATTATTTTTGCGTTAAAAAACCATCTTGATATTAGATTATTGTTTGATTTTGTAAAATAAAATTCAATTTTATTACCTGCAAAAAAAAATTAATTTCAATATCAATGGATTTTATTAGATAAAAAGAGTTTTATTTAAGTGTTTTTTACCTTTCGTTTTGATGGAAAAAATAGATCGAGACCCATGATTTTTTTTTTATTTGAATTGAATTTTAAATTTTTTGACTGATTAAATATTATTTTTTAGATTAGATATGGGTCTTATTAAAATTTTTGTGGGGTTTCCTAAGTATTTTCATGTGAAAAAAGAAGAAGCTGAAAATAAGTTTTCTAAATACAAGGAGTTGTTACCTGATTTTTAGACGATCTTTCAGCTACCTGAGATGATTGAGATATAACTAGTGGATGATGCATTATTTACCACTTCAAACGACAAATCATTTTTTTTTAATTAAAAAAAAAGTTTCATCCACCTATTTTAAGAAAAAAAAAAACAAAGTGCATGGGCTTAAGTTTTTTGTAATGGGCCATGCACGTGACCTAACCAAGCCCAAGCATTTGATCTTTTTTTGTCTTTATGTATTGGTTTTTATATTTTTCATCAATTTTAATATAAAATCATTAAAATAAATTAATCATAAATATATTTGAGGTGTTAATTTATTATATACATTTAATTCTTGCTTTGTTTTGAATAAGATTATAATATTTTTTAAAAATATTAGCTATTTTTGCACACCTCATCGTGAACATTTTTTAAAAATTTATTTAGGTGGATTTAATGCACATGTTTTTTATTATATAATTAAATAAAAAATAGTTTAAAAAAATTATCAAACCGAACTAGATTCACGAACTGGGTTGCAATAGTGGTGGATTAACCTGTATCGATAAAAAATAGTCTTCTTAATAATTTTTTAAATATCTAATACGATGGTGTCTTGAAGACTTATCTCAATCAAAATATTATCTTTTCAATATTTTAAAAAATAAAATAATGACAACTTGAAAACTTTTTAAAGTGAACTGGGTTCTGACCAGGTTGATTGAGTCATGTTTGGAATCATCAAATTAATCGGGTTAAATTTCACATTGTTTTATTTAAAACTTGAGATAAATAAAGAGTTGTTTAGGGGTTTCTAGCTGACCCGCCATACTGATTTGAGTTTAATGATACTGTCAAAGAATTTTCCATGTCAACTCGTAAATTATATATTATTGAAATATTATTCTTGTGTTCTTTAATATATCCACATAAAAAATATTAGAATATTATTTTTCTAATTACAACTTGCATTTATAATTATAAGAAGATGTTGTCAAAAAAAGATAGATGTTATGACAAAAATTGTCATAAAAAAATTGAGTATGTTTATAAGATTGAGAGGTTTTAATTGGAGAGTTAATGGTGACAAACAAAGTTCTCGTTTGTTTTATGAAAAGTGGTTTTTTAAAAATTATTTTTCAAACTTTCCCGTGTTTGTTTGTCATTAGACAAACTAGTCAACGGAAAACACTTTCCAGTCAAAGAAAAATTTGGTTTGATTTTCATGAAAGTATTTTCCTTTTATTTTGGGTGAAAAACACTTTTCAAAAGTTGTAAAAAAATTTAGAAATGTTATATTATTTGCTTATTATATCAAATTTGATCCTCAAACTTTTAATTGCTATATATTTTGTTTTGAATTTTTGTTTTCAATTTCATCCCTTAGAATTTGATTTTTATATTAACTTTGGTCCTCAATTTTATGATTTTTTTGTTTTTTTCTTATCATTTTTTAATTAAAACTTTTTATCTATCAAATTTGGTCTCCATTCTTTTAATTGTTACTTATTTTATTTGAAATAATTTATGAAATTGTAATTATTATTATTTTAATTTCATCATATTTTAATTTTTTTTATCTGTTAGATTTGATCTTTATTATTTTAATTGTTATTTATTTTATTTGAGATACTTTATGAAATTAGATTTTTTTTAATCTCATTCTTATTCAACTTTTTAATTTGTAAAATTTGTTTCTTATTATTTTAATAAATTTTAAAAAATAAAACATTAATAAGAATATATATATATATATATATATATATATATAGAGAGAGAGAGAGAGAGAGAGAGAGAGAGAAAAACTTGAGGAGGAAAGAATGTGACATTTATCAAATTATTCAAAAGCAAGTGCGAATTTTTTTATAATTATAAATATTAAAATTTTAAAACAACCAAGATTTATAACCTGCTAAATAAAAATTTCTAAAAAAAATATATAAAATAAGCCTAATAATAAATCCAAGTAAAATTTAATAATATAGGATTTAGCTATTTTTTATCATCTTTCATTATATTCAAACATAAATTATATCTCAACCACACACACACATATATAATTTTTATTTTGAGTTATTTATTTTTTTAATGCATGTTGGGATGACTTTGCAGTGATAAATAACATGGAAAAAAAATAATTTTTTTGCAGTGATAAAAATATATATGATAAATTATACTAGCAAATCATCTTATTTAAATAAAATTTAAAATATTATTCTTTTTATATTAAAAAAAATTAAATATTTTAATTTACATTTATTTTTTAACTTTTTAACTTAGTTTTTAATTACAATTTTTTTAATGTTTATTGACATTTATAATCCTGTATTTATTTTATTAAACATATATATATATATATTAAATTTTAAATTAACAACTAATTTTTTTTACTATTAAAAAACACATTGAAAATACTTGCCCATTTTTTTACGGAAAAAATAATCGATTGACCACGAAGCATTTCCTAGCTGGCTTACATAATTTTGAGGTTTTTGCTGCCACTTAAGTTGCCTCCTGGTTATTCAGGGCAAGCATTTCCTGCTGTCTGACACGTGTCAGGTCATTTTATAACACACTCCAGTCGAATTGTTAAATTCCAGCGGTCAACAGCAGCAGCTCTTCAAGTGATTCGACTGGAACCGATCGACCACGCAAAAACAAAAAACAACAGCAGAAAGGGAAGAATTAATGTCTAGTATAATCGCAGTTACGACAACAGAATTAGATGAACGACAACGAGAACCCCTTCTACACAATCCCCGTTCGCTTTCCAATGAAGAAGAAGAAGAGATCACCAACACGCCTTCAACCTCATCATCCAACGCATCGCCACCACCAACTCAACGCCTCCTTTCTCTCGACGTTTTCCGTGGCCTTACCGTCGCTGTAATTAAGCTCAATTTCTCATTTCCATTTTAACAATTTTTGTTTCATTTGTATATATTTGATGATTAAGTTGTTCGACAGCTCATGATTTTAGTTGATGATGCTGGTGGAGCTTTTCCTTGTATTAATCACTCTCCGTGGTTTGGTGTGACGCTTGCCGATTTTGTGATGCCTTTTTTCCTCTTTGTTGTTGGTGTCTCTATCAGTTTAGTTTTTAAGGTAACAAAAAGTCTCTTCAACTGTTGCCTTGCTTCTTTTCTACTCTTTCATTCCTTTGTTGTAGTTCTGTATACTTCATAACAAATTTTTTTTTTAGAAATAAGTTATTTTATATCTTTGAGTCGCGAGTAATTTGTGTCACCAAGCAGAAAGTATCTAGCAAACCAATGGCCACAAAGAAAGTCATACTGAGGACTATCAAACTATTTCTTTTGGGATTATTGTTGCAAGGTATGTTACCATGCCCGTTCCTTAAATTCCTGAAATTAGCATTTTCAGTTTGCTATTTGATAGGCATTTGAATATTTCACGTGCATTGTGGATAACCAGTTTGTAGTTTCGTTAATAGGAACTGATAGTGTATATCTTCTTGGAAATTTGCATAGGTGGGTATTTCCATGGACGCCGCAATTTAACATACGGGGTTGATGTGGGCAAGATACGTTGGATGGGCGTGCTACAGGTAGTTTTCCTGAATAAGCATTGATATCAGGCAATACTTTTTTTTTTTATCAAACTTCTATTGCATGGCATCTACCAATACATTCTTCCGTTGAACCCTACCGACATGTTGGCATTATGTCACAATTTACCTAGAATAGCTATGCCAGCACATGCTTGTATACCAACATGCATGCAAGCACCATTCATTTATGGCATGTTAGATGTTCAGATCCACAAAATTTGCAGTGGAATTGGCTACTGGAATTAGAAATTAAGATGGATTGATTATAGAAGATTATAGGAAACCTTACTGATTTTTGAGTTTGTGAATTAGTGGCTCAACATGCATGAATAGGAGAACTTTGATTTTATAAAACTTCATCCATCATAGACCGTTATAGCTGGTTCTGCATTGTCAAAGAACCAATTCAACCCAATAGCTTAAGCTATTAGGTGAGGGTTCCAAGATATGATTTATATTATTCTCTAACACACCCCCTCAAGTGAAAACACTTTGAGCTTGAAACCTGCACATGCTCATATTACTTTGTGCTTAATTTTTTATTAAATAAATGAGGATGGTGAGATACAAACTTGTAACCGCTTGGTCATCAAGGCTCTGATACCATGTCCAAAAATCAATTCAACCCAATACCTTAAGCTATTGGGTTGAGATGATTTTTTGACATGCAATATGTAACTTCTAAGAATTTCATCATATGATTGTGAAGCCTGTAAGACTCACTTGTTTCACCTCAATAAAATTTCTTTTTGTAATGGTTGACAAATTCATAACTGGTATACTGTTGTAGACTTCATATTCCAATGCAGTCACTAAACTTTGACATCCTTTTGTTAATTGTAGAGGATATCCATTGGATATCTCTTTGCTGCAATATCAGAGATCTGGCTTGTGGACAGTAACACGGTCGACTCACCTATGGCTTTTGTGAAGAAATACTACATCCAATGGTTGGTTCCCCTTTCTAGGATCTATACCATTTTCTTTACTCGTGCTGTTCTTGTGCAAGAAGACTTTTGACGCAACAAGGGAAAGCTTGATTGGGAAAAAATAATAAATATTTTAGTATTTTATGTGGTAGAACACATTTAGTAATTGTGCACTGGGATTGAAAAGATGGAGGTCTGTGACAGGCGCAGGAATCTTGCAACGGTTTGAGTGATAGAGAAAGGAAAAGATAAGGGAGAAAGGTAAAATGCAGTTAATCTTTTTAGGTTTTCATAAGCAATCACATCTAGGTAAGAGAACAAGAAAGAACATAATAGTGCTACAATTCCTTATATTGCCATCCCTTGAGCTAAAATAAAGCTTATAGATTACCCATCTCTTCCTAGACAGAAAAATTTGAATGCAGATAGACATCTTACTGCCACAAGCTGGTTATGGTAGAGAGAATTGTAGAGATCAGTGAATAAGGCATTACCCCCTTTTAAAATAGCTTAGATCTTAGCAGAGATGAGAAGCAATGGGACTTGATGCCTCTGGTTCAAGTCACTTGGCCTCATTTTCTTGGTTTGTTCATTTAAACAACAATAAGTTCAAGCACTCATTAGCACCAGTAGACCTTGGATAAGTTTGTGTGCTCGAGACTGCCTATTTCCAGTGAATCTGAAATTACTAAGTGTCTTAACTTTTATTTAATTGTTCTGAATACTCTGAACCAGCAGTTGAGGAAATATGAAGTCCTAATAGGGCTCAAGTCAAATTTAGACCAAAAGTTCAAGATTCCTTTTACAAGTCTTTCTGTCTGCATTAGACTGCCAATTTTCTCCCCTTTTACATCAATACCATGCTGGCATGATCTTTCTGGATCAGAGGAGCATTTTCTTCTGTGATTTTTTATACTATAATCATGCTGTTGTTTTCAAGAATAACATGATTTTATAAGAATTTTAATTCCATTTTTGCATCATTATACCTAAATTTAAGGTTTAGCTTAGCGTCCAACCATAATCTGAATGCTAGATAAGATAGTTTTATACATATCAGTGGCAAAGTAAATTTAGTTAAAAAGATCGTTACTTTAATGATTTTGATGATAAAGGTCTAGTACATCGCTTCTAATTTTCTTCGAGTGTTCAATTTTTGTTTTGTTTTGCAGGATGGTTGCTTTCTTATTTTGCACATTTTACATGTGCTTGCTGTATGGCCTTTATGTTCCAGACTGGGAATTCGAAGTTCCAAGCACAAATCTGTTTGGATATGAATTCAGTACTAAAATTGTGAGTTGAGTTGTTCATTTTTTACCAGTTCATCTACCATGTAACATGGCACTATCCAGTAAAAGTTTGGTTATATCAGCAAAGAAGATGACGTGATATTTTTCTTTTTTCAATCTGTCGCATAATGATTAGTTTTTATTGTTTCTGGGATTAGGCTTTGCTGGGTAAACTTTGTTACTGGGCCATTTTTCACTGGAAGTTTAATTTCTGTTGATTTATCAACCACTTTCTTCTCAAACAATATCCTTTTTCTCCATCGCTGTTTGCATTTTTTTTTTTTACATTATTTAAGATTCTCTTGCCAAGGGAATCCAGACAACAATCAAATAGTTGCGAACCCATTTTCTTGAAATATATAATGGATGTCTTGTTTGATTTCTGGTCATCAGTGTGACGGTCTTTCATCTTTTCTTTACTTTCAGCTTTTTAATCCAAATGAAACCTAGTCCCATGAATCTATTGAACACTGTCACAACTTTTTAATATATTGAACTGCAATCAATGAAGAAAGTTATCAGGAAGAACTGTCAAACTAGACATGACAGCTAAGCTGGTGTGTTCAATTGACTGCCCTTTCTTTATGGTTAAGTTTAATAATCAGGTGACTATTGAACTGAACTCTATTTTCAAAAGATGCAAGTTAAAACTTGATTTTCTTTCATCAGAATGTATTTATGGTTTTATCAATGTGAAGTAACATGCTATGGCAATAATTATTTCCCTTTCATGCTATTACCATTTTTTTCTAACGGAATTCTTGCTAATGTCAAGCTTTAATTCTATTATTCTCCCTCTCGTTTATGGAACTGATTCAAACCTCCATATCATGTTTCATAGGTGAATTGTGGAGTGAGGGGCAGTCTTGAACCTCCTTGTAATGCAGTTGGTCTGATTGACCGATTTTTTCTTGGTGAACATCATCTATATCAACATCCTGTGTATAGAAGAACAAAGGTGATGTTGCTCCCTAACAAGTAACAATTGCTTTCTTTCCTTCATCAGGGCTTCAACTCTCCACATAATCATTTGGCCGAAAGGATCTTGACATTAATTGTTTCACAGCATTGTAGTGTTAATTCTCCTGACTATGGACCTCTGCCACCAAATTCACCTGGGTGGTGCCTTGCTCCATTTGACCCCGAGGGCATCTTGAGGTCAGATAACTGCAGCGCTTTCTCTTGCTCATATTTATGAATTACCACAGATTATTGCTCCATTATAATAACATTCATTAAAGCCAAGCACCCCCTTCAAATGCTTCACTGTACAAAAGAATGGTGATAAATCTGTTAACATGTCAGCATATCATTGACTTTTTTTCTGCCAATTTTTTAATAATGTCGATTTATTTTGTTTAACAACCTTTTTAACCATAGGAAACCACAATGAATAGTGTTGATTTCTTTTGTTTACAACCCTTTTCAGTTCTTTGATGGCTGCTATTACATGTTTTCTTGGATTGCAGTTTGGTCATATCCTTGTTCATTTCAAGGTATGACACATGGTAGTGCTTTTATGGATGTTTACGTTCTGTTCTTTACTATGTGTCTTTTACACCAATCTGTGTTTATCTTGCTTCTTTGCTGCAGGGCCACATGCAAAGGCTGTGTTTGTGGTCTGTGTGTTCTTTCATCATACTAATTACTGGATATGTTTTTGAGCTTCTGGGTAGATTTCCTATTTTTAACTGTTTTAAACACTAATGATTTCTTCCAGGATCCTCTCTGTTTCCACTAAATAATGTTAGTGAATATTTCAGGCGTTCCTCTTTGTAAACCATTATATACATTGAGCTATATGTGCATTACAGCTGGAGCATCAGGCTTGGCTTTAACGATCATCTTTTATATAGTAAGTTTATCATTTGAGTACTACCTAACAAACATAAAGATAAATAATGAATAAAAGACTTTTATCATTGCACTGGGTAGTTTTCTGGTTGTTCAGCAAAACTCATGATATTAAATTGATATACAATTTACTTGCTTTCATTTGTTAAAAGAGGAGATCTTATTGACTCAAATCACGTAGCCTGAGCTATTCATATAATTTAATTGGGTTAAAGTCAAGGAAATTATGATAATAGAGACAGGCAGTTTCTTCTTGACATGTCATGTCTATGGACTGAAAGCTTTGACTCAGTTTTAGTGTAGTTTTATCTGTGTTCTTAATACTCTTTTTGGATACATTGACATGGCTTTTTATCAACTCACCACCAACAGGGAACATAAGTAGGTCAAGAGAGCTTGATTTTTCTTGTTATAATTTCTAAGCATCTTCCTATCCTCAAATTCATGGAACTTGGTAAATTTGATTCTCATGTAGAGCTTTGGAATTATCTTGGCTTTTAAGATCGGGGAAGAAATAGCTTTATGAGGATGTAGCGAATTTCCATGCCAGCTATAGGGGATTGGCTAAATCTTCAATCATTTTTGGGTGGTTGACAATATCAGAGTTTTAATCTTTTCTTATGACACGGCGTGCTTTTCATGCCATTGAGATGTTGGAACTATACAACTCTCAGTCCTATTGTTTTGTTATCCCCTTCCTTTTCTTTTCCTATTTTGACCCTGCTCGGGGGATGTGTATTGTATGCAATTGAGAGGTTATTGAAAACTAAAAGGAGATTGGCGTGAAAGAATTGTTTCAATTCAAACAATTTTATGCAGGTTGATGTCAAGCATTTTAGAAAGCCCACGATGATACTTCAGTGGATGGGAATGAATGCACTCATCATTTATGCGCTGGCTGCCTGTGACCTTTTCCCAGCAGCCATTCAAGGTTTCTATTGGGGTTCACCAGAAAACAACTTGGTAAGACTCTGTTTTCTATTTGGCTGCCAGCTCTGTTCTGTGTTATTCCTTATCCACTGAATCCCTCCCCAAAATAAATATTTGTTCGTGTAATGGCTCGCTTTCTGATTATTGGTGCAAGTTTCTGTGCTAACTCGGCTGGTGAACCCGCACGCAGAGGCGCACTCACACACGCACACACAGATAGAGGATGGACCAGCTTACATGTTTAAAACTGTTATTATCACAATTTTTCAACCATTAATTTTCTTCAATCTAATGGCTAATACACGTTCACTATCTGGATATATGTATATATATGCCTTTGTATGTCCTTGAAGGAAGTTAGAACATGCCGAAGTTACTTTTATAAAGGTGTATGGCTTGCTGAACCAATAGTCTATGGCCTGAATGATTTGATGCTTAATACAGTTTATAGACTGACTTTCAAGTAAATATGACTTGCAGGTTGATGATACAGAATCGCTGTTCCAAGTCATGCTCCATTCAAAGAAGTGGGGCACCCTTGTTTTTGTAATTGTGGAGATTTTATTCTGGGGCCTTGTGGCTGGTTTCCTACACTTGAAAGGCATATATGTGAGACTGTGAAAGTATTGTAGATGCTGCTTTTCCCTGTGCAAGACTGTAAATTCTACCTTGTGAATAAAATACAATTTAATCCGTGTAACCAGCAGCATTGTTATTCCTTCAACATCGTCTTTTTGTTCAGTGATATGCCTAGTAATCTTTCGCTCGATCCTTAGAACCCCATGACGGTGGGATTTGATCCGAGCATCTGGCAGACATCTCCGAGCCTTCCTTTGTGTTATATATGTGATTAGCCATCCATTACTGGTGTTAGGTAACTAAGTGAGCTTTGGTGCACGAGGCGTAGTCTAAAAAGTTTGTGTTATAATTCAAGTCTTGGATTTTTCTTTGTTTTTTTAAAAACTCTTGTGTCACTTTAGCATTAATTATTTATGTTGGAAAAAACTTAGCCCATCCTGCGGCGAAGGCTGCCTGTTTAGTTTTCAACTATAGAAGGATACATGGCAATTAATTAACGGATTAATTTTATTGACTACTAATCAACTAAGACCATATGCATGATAATGCATAATATATAGAGATCCATTCACTGGAAAAAGAAGATGTAGATAATCAAAGGAAAATTTATGTTTAGCTGGTTTTGCTGCGCTTCAATTGGAAGTAAAAAAGTGGTACTCGGAGTTGCTGAGTGTGTGCATATACAACGTCAATTTGGTTTCTGAAGGTAAATGATACAGCAGAATTACTGGTGATGGTACTGCTAGGAAAACCTACGCAATTCACATCACATGGTGTCTATACAGATGATGGTGCATGCCTTTGAATTGAACCCTCCTAGATAAGCCATGCTCACGAAAACTATGTCCTGTCTTGTTACGGTCTCACCTGCGCATGCACTGTTTCCAATCCTCATCCACTTTTAGACGGACGCAAAAGAAAAGGACGAGGCCCTGGATTGAACTTCCTGTGCTTATATATGGACACAAATCACATGAATCACGGAATTTGGTTCTTAGATATATGCCAAGACACATGTCCCCTTATGCAACCTTCAGGCAGGCAGTAGGCATTGCCCCCACCTAACAAGTAAAAGTAACATTGCAAATACGTCGTCTGCAATTTTTTTGGTCCATCACTGATCTGATTTGACTAGAGAAGAAAAATCCAGAATCTGGGTTTCTGGTTTGTCCAACAAGAGAAAAGATTATAATCTGATAATCATTCATGGATTCGGATTAATTGAATCAGGGATGAAATCTTAGGATATCATCTCAAGCCGCAAAGGTTTTTTTTAGGTGGGATATGACAGAAATGCACTAATTAACTGGCCGGAGACGAAACTATAGTATGTGTAAAGTTGACCTAGCACAAGCGATCAATTCACAGCCATTCGCAGAGGCCTCAGTGCTGCAGGTCTTTATATATGCAGTAGGGCCTCTCAAGGATTGTGCAATCTAGCATGATGTAATCTAGTACCACTTTATGTTATAAAATAGCTTGAATACAGAGAACTTTATTCTACTTTACTCTGAAATGACAAGATGTTTTGTTGTAACTTATCTAAATAAATATATATTTTTATTTTTTTTATGAGGGTAGCCCTTAAATTTTACAGTAATACGAAAAAATATTTTTTTTTTATAAACATCAATTTAATATTAACAAAAATTAATTAGAAAACAATGGTCACTTATTTTTAATATTCTAACTAATAGTTCAAAAGTTGACTTCGTAAACTACATTTATAAACAAACGACACATTCAATGAATACAAATGCTTTCTGCTCTCCAACTTTTTTCTATTAAAACACTGTTGTGGGTCAGTTATTGCCCTCTGGAATTGGAAGGGACGGGCTAATCTTTTCAGCAGTCAATGGCTTTATGGGTGGCGCTAGTGTGAGGAAAATGAGAGATCAACAGAAAACAGAGGGAGAGATGGGTGAGGGTTTGCTCTATGGGTGTTAGTACTAGGTTTATGACAAAGGACATGGTTGTGTGGTGGCAGTTTAGTGGTGGCTGGTGCTATGTGGTGGTGTTGGTGTGAGGGAAGGGGGAGATCGACACTGGATAGAGGGGTGAGGAATTTGGTTTATGCGTGTTTCTTGTTTATGGTAGAAAAGATGGTTATGTAGTTGCACTTCAGTGATGGTTGGGTATTGGTGTGGCATTAGGGAGGCTGCTGGATTCAAAAGGTGGTCCGTGGTCGTGTTGGTGGAAGAAAAAGTTGTGATTTAGGGGAGAGAGAGAGAGAGAGAGAGAGAGAGAGACTGTAATAATAAGTAAACTTAAAACTTGACTTGTTGTATCTATTTTCAAAAGCATGAGAGAGAGATATACACACACGAGAGATTTGTAATTTGTGATTTGTGTAGAAATTATCCAAATCTTTTTTTATATAATTTTGATTATAAATCATTATTGCTTGTTGTCACTGAATCAATTATAAATTATTCATCCAAATATGTTAGTTGTTGGGTCTCGGTAATTGCTCATTAGAGGTTTTTCTGTCTTTTAGAAGCATGCCATTTAAAATTAATTTACATTGTTGAAATGGTTTGGTACATGGTGGAGAAGAAGAAAATAAATAAGATCTTAATTAAATTTATTATTTTTTCTATTATTGATTTTAATAAAATACACATACGTATATATATTATATATATATATATATATGATAAACTTGTAATATTTCAAATTCTTTTATTGAATAAGTTCACCACTGGATATGTAAAGTGAAATTAACCATATAAATACTAGTGTGTAGAGTTTAATTTTTTAAAATACAAAGGGAATGTGATGCCACATGGGTTCATGTTTATCAAGGTTTTTAAAATATTTTATAAATATTTTAAATAAAATCAAATAAGTTGAAAAAAGAATTTTTAAATTAAAATATCATCAACCCTGATTTTCGAGTCATCACTGTAGTTATGATTAGAATTGTGTTCATCAACGTGTTATGCATTGTTTGCCTTCAACTTTTTCAAAAATAAAATTGCGGTCAACAACGTGTTATGCACCCCATTACTAATTACCCCATCTCGTGAATACACGGTCATCAAATACACGTGAATCCCCAGTTTTGACGGGTTAATTCAGATTTTTTTTCTTTTTCTTCATTAGTTTTTTTCTTCCTATTGGTTTTTTTTTTGTCCACAGTGAAAAAGTTTATGCCTTTAGTTTATTTTTTTATCTATAGTTTCTTAATATTAAATTTTTTCTGTTTAATTATCAGACTTTCATGACACAGATCCCAAATTTGACGGGTTAACCCTGTTGATTCAGATTTATTTTCTTTTTCTTCATTAATTTTTTTTCCTTCTTGTAGGTTTTTTTCTCTTTGCTTTTTCCTTTTTAATTAATCTTTTTTTTAATTTAGTTCATTAATATTAAATCTATTTTCTATTTATTTATCACATTTTCATAAAATGAATCATAGGTTTGACGGGTTAACCTAATTGATTCATATTTTTTTTTCTTTTTCCTCATTAGTTTTTTTCTTATGATTTCATATTTTAATATTGTATGTAGTCCACAGTGAAAAGACTGATGCCTTTAATTTTTTTTGTTTTTTTTTTCGTTTTATGCCTTTTACGGTGGACTGCACAGTGCAGTCCACGGTGAAAAGGCTGATGCCTTTTTTTTAATTAATTTTTTTATTTAATTTGTTGATATTAAAGTTTTTTTTATTTAGTTACCAGACTTTCATGATATGGATCTTAGATTTGATGGGTTAAGCCAGTTAATTTAGATTTTCTTTTCTTTTTCTTCATTAGTTTTCTTCTTCTTATAAGTTTTTTTTCTTTTTAATTAATATTTTTTTATTTAATTTAGTTCATTAATATTAAATTTTTTTATATTTAGTTATCGGCTGATACCTTTATTTTTTTATGCCTTTGATTTGCAGTCCACAGTGAAAAGGTTGATACTTTTTGTTTGTTTTTAATTTTTTTTATTTTTTAATTAATTTTTTCATTTAATTTAGTTTGTTAATGTTTAATTTTATTCTATTTAGTTATCAAACTTTCATAACACGGATCCCGGATTTGACAGGTTAACCTGGTTTGACGAGTTAGCCTAATTAATTTTGGGTAACCCGTTAATTTTTTTTTCTATTTAGTTATCAAACTTTCACTACAGGAATCCAACGTTAGATTTTTTTTTCTTTTTCTGTGGTTCATGCAACTTTAATGTTACTATTAATATTATAAATATTATTCTTAGGTTAGGTGTTGCAGCCAAACTCAAAACTCTTGGTTATAGCTTTGCAGAAATATCTAATATTTTTAGATCTTAGCTTTTTTTGATATTTTTTATGTAAAAAAAATTAACTCGCAGCATCGCGCGGGTCATGTAACTAGTAACTTCAAATACACGTGCTAACATCATATAGACATTCACGAGATGACATGTCCGCGCGTTGCCGCAGGCTTATAAAACAAATACACTTGATAGTGTTATAATTGTGAATCAGCACTAGATAAGTAATAGAAACTAAAGGTATGATGAAGCAAATATTTCATGACGAACAAAAAAGTTGTGTTGGTGATAAAAAACTTAGAGATTGAACAAAATGATTTGTAGCAATCTACATTGTTTTGTGAGGAAAGATACAATGCTTTCTCCATATGATTTAGCTTTTTTGTTAATAAAAAGCAAAAAAACATTACAAAGCTAAACTCTCTATCAACTTAATATTAAAAAAAACCAACAAAGATAATTTTGGAAGGAAAAAAACCCATGAGGAAAAACGTTGCAGCAATTAACAATATTTTGTGAGGAAAACTACAGTGTTTTTTCCAATAAAATAAAATAAAAAACCATTTAGAGAAACCATGTGGAAAAACACTGCAGCAATCCACAATATTTTAAAGGAAAAAAATTACAAAGCGAAATTTTTAACCAACTCAATATTTAAAAAGTAAAATCAACAATAATAATTTTAGAAAAAAAAAGAGGAAAGTAAAAAAAAAGGGAAAGTGGGAAAAAAATGAAAAAAAAGCAAAAAAGGAAAAGAAAAGAAATGCACTGTGGATTACTGTTGTAATCCACAGTGATTTTGGGTGTGGGGAAACAGTGATTTCCCCGCACCATTTAGAGTATTGTTAATATTTTTCTTAAAAAAAAAGGTAATTCAAATGACTTATTATCAAAAAAATCGACTAATAAAGAAAAAAAATTAGATTGCTTCGTAGTGTTTCTAATAATTACATTATTAATAGAAAACAAAAATACCATTTTAGCTTTAGAATAGCTGAACATTATCAGACTCCAAAGCATGTAAAACCATAACTATGTTTTGGATCGCGGTGCAAACTATGTTTCTAAAAATTTTAAATTTTTTATTTAAAATAATTTTTTTTATATTTTTAAATTGTTTAGATGTGTTGATGTGAAATTTTAAAAAAAAATAAAAAACATATTTTAATGTATTTTTATACAGAAAATACTTTCAACCACCACCATTACCGCTACCACCATCCTAAAAAAGACCCTAAATATCCAATAAACCCAATGAAATTATATAATATTATTATCCCTCTATGCTTTCCAACATGATGAAGACGAAAATAATTGTGCTCCATATGAAATAGTGGTTGATGCCTATATAGGGTTTTCTCTTCGACTGCTAATTTCTGCCGAAGTGAAAAAGAGAGTGGATGATATTGGATGCTACGCCGTTAATATTAATCAGGTAAAACACTAATTACTGTATATCTCCTCACAAAATATGGTGTACTCATTGTTCAAAAGTTTTTTTTTAATTTTTTTTCATTTAGCTTATTATAGAACTAATTTATAAGCCAATTTAGGCTAATTTATCATGATAGGGTAAGATTGAAAGACAGGTTAAAACAAAAAAACAAAGAAAATAGGTGATTTTTTGGGACTTTAGGGGTGAAATATTCATTTTTCCTTTAAAAAACAAAACCAAAAGCATGTTATCATGGGTAATTTAGTAACTCCGTAATAATTCATTTATTATTGTCAAATTTAAAGGGGACAATTACATCCTTTTGCTTTTATAATATGCAGTAAAATGATTATTATACCCTAAGATTCAAGCTCTTTTAAAGCTTATGTGCAAGATTTTTTTTGTCTTTTTCATATTTAAAGAGAGTGAAATGACTTATATGTTTTTAAAAGTGGAATTTTTTTATAGCTTACATTCAAGGGTATTTTGTATTTGCACTCAGGATTTTTTTTATATATTATCAAGTTGGTTTAGGAGCAAATTTATAATTTAATATATACAAATATTATTAAAAAATAGTGCCTAAGCACATGGGTGATCATTACATCATTCGGGCGATGCATGCGGGGTTGTCTATGCACCAAACACTGCATTTTGAACGGTGTTTGGATCATTTTGGTGTTATCTCCATGGTGAGGCGGTGCGTGTGGCCAATAGTCATCTAGTTTGGCATCAACAACCTTTCCCTCCTTCTATTATCTCTTATCCTTAATTTTCATGCATGCACCTTCAAAATCTCAAAGAAGCCCTTCAATTTGTTATTCCTTTGAATTTTGTCTTTATTTTTTTTTTACTATTTGTTTTATTCAGAATAATTTATAAAATTGGAACTTTTTTTCAATTTCAACCTCGTTCAATTTTTTCATCTTTTAAGTTTGGTCCATATTTTTTTAATTACTATTTGTTTTGTTTGGGATAATTTTTCAAATTTGTTTTTTCACAGTTTCATCCTTAGGTATTTTTTCGATCAAATTTGATCTTAATTCTTTTCATTCTTATATTTTTCACTTTGGCAAGTTTTTTAATTTGTTTTTTTTATTTCATACATCAACATTAAATTGATTTGCAATTAAGTTTTTGAATTGAGCCCGGGTCTAGAATTTCATAAGTTGTGAGTTTTAAAGATTAATTTAGGTTTATGAGGTTTGCTCGGGTTGTTTTTTTTTAAAGCTAATGTTTTTTCAATTTCAGACTTCAGCATTTATTCAATTAGAGATTAATCTTTGTTATTTTTTTATTTGTTTTTTATAGAATGTTTCATTAATTTTGAAAATGACCCAAGTTATCTAGGTTTTTTTTTATTTTTTATGTAATTTAATTTGGCATATTTTTAAATTTTATTTTTTTTCGATTTCATCCTGCAACATTAGATTGATTTTAAATTATTATATTTTTAGTTTTTCATTCAATATTGGATTGTTTTATAGGTGAGTTTCATAGTTTTATTCAATTTGCTTTTGTTGATGAATTATTTTTTTTACCTTTTATTAACATGAATAATTGTTTGATTAAATAAAAGAATTATTATAAGAAACAAAGTTATTAAACATGACTTAGTATATGATTCGTGTTGCAAGATTAAATATCTTAATCTTAGTTTTTTTAATTAAATATAAATTTATTTAATTAGATTGGTGTATAAGTCTTTTTAAAATTTATAATTGAGATTTTTTTTATTCAAAAACACGTTTGAAAAACTTTGTATATTTATTTTTTACTAAAAGAATTATCAACCCACAGTGAAGCAACTGTTAATTATTATATAATATACTAAAGGAGATCAGCTCTGCACTGTAGCGTATGAAAGCTTTTAACTATGGATTTCAATAGTTGAATGATTGTTTTACCCTTTATTTTGGTTGGTTGAAGGCTGATGCGGTGTATGAGATCTTCACATGTGTATTCTAATTGTTCAATAAATTTAATTGTTAAAAAGTTGTTTTGCCTTTTGGTTTATGTTGGGGTGTTGGATGCTTTAGGAAGGGTATTTAAGGTTTGCTTGCTTAATCGCGGGTTTTTGATGGTGGTTCTTTTTTTTTGTCTCCATGTGGTGGTTTTTTCTATCATATTTGTTTTTTTGCCATTTTGGTTCTGGATTTTTTCTACCCATACCTTCATTTTGTGAGCAACATCAATTGATAGAAAGGAGTAAATGCAGAGTATATAGGAAAAAATATTGTATAATTATGGGTTATAAAGTATTACTATTTGGATTCAACCCTTCTTAGCTGTTATGGATTACAACTGACATCTCTTTTCTTTGGCTCTCACAATCCTTTTGTGTTTGATTCTTTGGGTTGGCTTGCTCATCAGCTTTCATGGATTTATTCTTGTTGGTTAAGTTACCATCTTCTTTTTTTTAATATTGTTGCTTATGCTTAGTGATTCGATGTTTGCTTCTTTTTTCTCATGTGCTTTTGTTGGATAATCTTTTCTCGAAACCACTCAAAAAATAATAACTAAGGATTGTTGTTTGGTTTAATTGTTGATGAAAGTGAATAGTTAATTTTGTAGATGTGAGTTTCCTTGATCAGTTTTATGGCTATGTTTGCTATATAATTTGACACTTTTTTATTATAGTTAATGTAATTATGTATTATCTTTTTGGTCTTAAAGATGGTTGAGGTAAGTTAGAGTGGGTTTTTTTTTATGATTATGTTTGGTCATTTGTTTCTGTCTTGAAAATTAAATCTATCATTTTTAGTTGAGAATATTGGTTATATTCGGTGGTTCAGAAATTAGTCTATGTTTCATATGCTTTTGATGAATGATTTTGTGTTGAAATTAGTTAAGAAAATTGAAGTATTAATGTTTTGTTTGATTGTTGAGGAAGGTAAATAATTATTACTGTAGATATTAGTTTTCTTGTCCATGTTTTTAATTTTTCTTTTATATATATATATATTTAAGTGATCGGTTTCTTGAAAAACAAGATTTTATTATTATTATTATTTTTTGCTTTGATGGCTCTAGAATGTACTAGCTAGTCAATCATTGTATTTTTATGTCGAAAATGATAATGGCTAGAATGAATTTAATTTGAGAATGGTTGAAGGTTGCTGCATGTTTACTGTTCCAGTGTTTGTTTTTTTCTATTATTCTGATTTTATTTTTTGTGTTTATTAACATATTTTATACTGTGCATCTGTGCTGGGAAGCACAGTGTTCTTTGTTGCTGTTTAGAAGTTTTTTTTTTCTACTGGATTACTTGGTTTAATCTTAAAACATACTGTTTTTTCATTATTGTTCCATGTAGTGCGCACAATCTAGCTACTATATTGCTATACCAAGGAGTACACGTACAGTTCAAAAGAAAGAAAAAGAGAGCAAGCACATTGGTTTCGACTCTCGAAGCATTTTCAGCCACCATACAAGGTCTCCTAGGCCCTAGCTACGAGATGCCAAGATGCTCTTACTGGTTTAGGTTTGTCTTATTGAAGATTTGAAGCATCATTATCTTCCTGATCGAGAGATAGTCTATCGAATGAGGCAACTCTTGGATTAGACATTCGCGTGCAAAGGGGCACCAGCACGAAGTGTCTTGTAATGAGATAAGAGGCTGCTCCAGGACATCACCGTTGCTAATCTGATCAGTGACAGCCCTGTAACAATTGACATAATACAGACATACAATTCTTGATACTCTTTTTGTTGTTATTATGGTATTAGACTCTCTCCCCGAACCCTAACTATTATTCTGATCATGTTATTTCTCCACGAGTTTTCTGCATCTTTTCATCATCCCTTATAAGAGCATCTCCATGAAATGACAGCGTTTGGTATTTAAGATGTGATGAGCATTTTCTAGAGGAGGTGCTTAAAAAAACAGTAATATTTGTATTATTTCACTC
>Ga0325414_1000890_pt1 | contig 26997 bp, 21 predicted proteins | sample PopdelMetagenome_8_FD_206183 | JGI IMG/M metagenome (GOLD analysis project Ga0325414, IMG submission 206183) | Populus deltoides microbial communities from Bellville, Georgia, United States - Leaf-PdKOR-R3 | ecosystem: Host-associated > Plants > Phyllosphere > Phylloplane/Leaf | place: USA... | reverse complement strand
GTATAAATCAGTTTGAAAATATTCACCATTGTCAATTAAAAAAAAATCATACATGGGTGATTTGCATACTTTAGTCTCATCAAAATGTCTGAAACTCAATACTTAATATATTTTTATTGTTTGACAGAGAAAAAAAAAAAAGGACTTCAGTTTTCGGCAACCGAAAAGGGCTTGGTCATCCCATGAAATCCTACTCAAATCTTGCGAAGAGGTCTTTTGAAGAAGGCTAATTGTTTAAAAATATATATATCTATAAAAAGCAGCCAATAGAAAGCTAATAAATTCCGACAAGTTATAAGCTGAGCCAAGCGAAGCTGAGAGAGAAGCAACAGCAACAGAAGAAACCCAAGCTGATAAGTAAAGGCAACATAAAGCAAAAGTAACACGGTCAAGAGGCTGAGTTGGGTTTCTGACACTTGACACTTTAGCCGACCCAACCAACTTGAAAATTGTGGGGGTGGGGGGCTTTTTCTAAGCTCTTACACCATTAGATTTTTTACCCATCAAATTCCATCCTACGGTACAGAACAAAGATGCTCCATGCTAACGTTACATGATGCATCTGACAACCTACAAAATGTTAATGGTCTCTTGTTTTTATCGAAACAATTATCTGTCAGAGACAGAATCCAGTGGATGGGTTCGGGGCTACGTGGTCAATCCCAAGCCTTTGTTTTTCCAACTTTTGATCACCGAGTGTATGATCTCCATTAATCGTCATCTATCCCTATCGGCCTTTTCTTGAATTTTTGGTACTTGATGACAAGCCTGTGTCGATATAGTATAGTGGTGCTCCTTTCTCTTGTCAAAATCCAGCTGTAACTGGTCAAGGATTGAATTTTCTGTTGTCTCGAGAACCTTGGATTGTAATCTGGGACAGAAATATTTGCCTGTAGATAGTCAAGCATCATGCACTATTGTTGGCTACGATTAAATTCAAAGGAAGAATAATTTGGAGCAATACTTGTTGAAATGCCAGGATTTTTCAAAATGGAGCCTCTCGGCATGTACAAGCATACTTTCGGGGGCACGTGTCCCTAACTTATTAATTGTAACGAAAAGAACTTCAAGGTAAAACAGCATTTCCAGCTTTTCGATCCTCGCTGACCGGACTTCCTTGATGGTGAGGGCGCCGGAAATCATGCGTCACTTCCTTGCTTGAACTTCTTGCAGGCGTTCCTCCACCGTGCCCTGCAAGACCATAAACGATTAGATTAGGTTCCTAGTGCTAATTTATATAATGGATGGACACCGGCAGGAATTTTGTTAATGGATCTGTTGATTAGTAAAACTCAAGGGTATGTTCAGTCACAGGCTTGTCAAATAATCTTGTATATGTCAAATTTATCAAAGCTCAACCCTGACTAATGCAATGCTCAGGCACAGTATCGTAACTGAGTAACAGGATTTCATGTTAAGTTATATTCTAAAACTTCATTCTACACCGATACTGCAGACTGAGATGCCGTATAAGGCAATATGAAGCGAATTCCAGACTTCCAGGCAAATACGTACAACTGGTAGAGATGATGAAACGGAGGAATTCATCTTATGCGAATCCACTGGAAATGACTTTGAGTGAGCCAACGTTGAAGCTTTTGGAATAGGTAAACAGTTAATTGTCAGCACTCAAGTTGCCACAACAATTACGCAGCCAAAACAATATAAGGCCTGTGATAAGGACCTGGAAGAAAGCCTCTAGTTGCCAAAGTATACCGAAATCGTTAAGCTTGGATGATTTCAGTGTTTCACTCTCAAAATTTGACTTAGTCAAATACCTATATATTTTATTCAACTATGAGAGGCTTAGAGCTGCTTTTCAATTAGCCCCAACAATTAGCCTTAAACTTAATAAATGCATTGACCGCTGTTGTATCCACATCAACGTGAAAGTCGAAACGCATATAATCAACTTGCTATAATTCAAAAAAAAAAAAACCCACAAGTTTCAGTTCAAATATTTGACAATCTCCAGAAAATAGGGCTTCCTTAAAATCAAATTAATTTTTGAAAACTTGAAAAGCTAGGAGAATAATGTGACCTTAACAGAGAATCTTTTAACTGAACTGTGCGTTTTTGTCCAGACCGGTGAATTCACATTATTGCTTGCTCCTCTACTGCAGGATTCCACCAGGGATCCTGCATAATTGATATAGCAAGTTTCGACATAATGGGGGGAAATTCTTTTTCGGAGAAAGGAGATACTAGGAGATTTGAAAATTACCACAAAAAAAGGCATTTGTGGCTGCAGTTGGATTCCGACCCATACAATCAGCTTTCAAAGACATTAAAAATAAACTAGATTTTTTATTGTTCTAAAAAATAAAGAAACCGATGTACGAGTTAAATCTGCAGAATTACTTTTTTTATTCATAATAAGTAATTCATGAAATTTACAGAGTAACAAGCAAAAGATAGTTAAGATACTTCAATGTTGACCATTAAGAACTACTAAGCCGTCATGATTGTTTAAGGAGCAAAGTTTAAGAAGCTCGACACGCGTGTTCTTGGAAACTGCGTACCGTTTTCTCTTTGGTTTCACTGAACTTCTTCAAAACCCTCTCCCTCTGCTTCTGTTGTCGTTCTCCATCAAACCTTAAGAGCTCGGTTCCTCTCCTTCTCAATGTGATCTCCAAGAGATCAAAAAAATAAGTCCACTGACTAAAAACAATTTTGTTTTCACCAGAACCTGACCTACGAATATGTTCCAAGCATTCCAGGAGCTTTGAAACCTTTGAAGACTCCTCCCAGTTCTTCTCAAAGTCAACCCGGAACTTGTTCTCTGTTGGGCATGTGATGAGGTCAGTTTTCTTTAGAAATGTTCGACAGATGGGACATAGCCCAGTTGTTGGCATTCGCCAACTTGAGAGGAGACATTCCCTGCACACCCTATGTGCAGATGGTGTGAGCACAGGGTTCTCTGCGGACTCCGAGCATATGTGGCACTCGGTATTTTCCGCCCGTCAGATGCCCTCCATAACCTCTTCCATGGATGCCCTTGTTGGGACTTGGGACTGCCTGTATTGGAGTGGCATGGTCAGCATTTGTTTCCAGGAACCTTCTAGCAAGCTTGTCCAAGTCAGCGTACTGCTGTGAATCAGCTTGACTGCGTATGTTCAGACAATTCAGAAACAAGGAAATAGAAAGAACAGCAGAAGATTAGTCTTCTTTTTGTTAACAAGTTGTTGATGTTATTTGAAATTATATCCTTCCTTCCTTCGTGGTAGCTCAAGGATCGAATCATAATTATGAAGGACCTTCCCTTGTGCCACAAACTGATCAAACCTCTTTGCATTCTATAAGCTGCAGCTGGTTTCATTCAAGTGCCTGTTTGGAGATCGTTTCAAAAAATATTAAACTAAATGATTTTGATGGAATGATATCGAAAATTAAAATAAATACTTACACAACAAAGATAAGGAGTGAACTTTTTTATTTTCATTTCTCTTTTCTATCACCTAGTATAGAAATTCGTGTCATTTTTTTCAAAAATTTATTGTGCCATCTAGTTTTTATTTTTATTGATTTTGATTCTTATTCTTCTAATCATTATTTATTTTGATTTTACTACTTTTTAAAATTTAAATTGTTTTTTAATTTCATTCTTAGAAATTTTATCTCATTTAATTTTTTTATCCAATTTGATTCTTATTTTTTTATTACTTTTTTATGGGTTCTATCCTTTTCTTGATTTATATTTTTTCAATTTCATCTCTCATCATTTTATATTATTTATTTATTTATATCTAATTTTGATCTTCATTCTTTCATTACTATTTTCTTATTATTTTCTTGGTTTATTTTTTTTTTTAATTTTGTCCCTTAAAATTTTATTTCATTTATTTTTTATTCAATTTCATTCCTTATTCTTTTGATTACTATTTTTTTATTTTTTTCTTATTTGTTTTCAATTTAGTCCCTAATTATTTTATTTCAATTTAGTTTCTATACCAAATTTGGTCCTCATTGTTTTGATTTATATTTATTTTTTTAAGTTTTTATAATTAAAAATTTTACTTCATGATTTTATTATGTCTGACTTTCTATAGGGTAATTTTGGTCTAATAACCCGAGCCTGGTTTAAGTTATGTTTTTTTTTTTCTGATCCTTTATTAAAAATTAATTTTTTTTCTTTCAAAATCATCATTCGACATTGAGTTATTGAACTTTAAACTTTGTTATTTGTTCCACTTTTATTTTTGTGAGTTATCCGAGTAGCAAGTTCATCGAGTTAACCCAGATTGAATCGGGTTTTTTTTCTAGATATTTTTTAAAAAATTAATTTTTTTTCAAGTTCATCATTCAATATTAAATTATTAGCCCTTGAGTTTGTGATTTTTCCACCTTTTTTTTTTATGTGGGGTTGCCCTAAGTATGGGTTAATCAAGTTAACACAAGTTTTTTTTCAATATTCTTTTATTTAACTTCGGTATTTTTTGCTAGTTTTTCAAAAACAAAATCTAAATTTTTTATTTTGATTTCATATTGCATGTGATAGGTAAGTTAAGTAAGCTTAGGTTAACTTGGGTTTTTTCCTTTCATATTACTTACAAATAAATATTATTTTTGTTTTATTTTTTGATGTTAGGTTATCGAGCTTTGATTTTTGCAATTGTTTTTTTTTATTATTATTATAAATTATCTTAATCTTATATCTCAAATTATATATTAATCAAGTTAACCCTAGTTAACTCTGGTTATCATTAACTGAACATTTTTTTTATTACATTAGAAAAACTTTATTGCAACTGATTCCATTATAATAACCATAGTTATCAAATCCGGCCCGGTCTAGCAGGTTAATCTGGGACCCGTGTGACCCGGAAAACTCGATAGAGACTTTTTTTATTGTGTTTTTTCTTCTAGTTAGAAAAATTTTTTTTTTATTATTTTCAGTTGGTTACTATCTCATTTGAAAGTTCACTATATAAATACTAAAAGAATGTTTTATTTTTTCAATGTGATATTTGAAGCATTTTAGCATATATATTCTATGTTCGCAAGAAAAAAATTATGATTTTCAACGTGGAATAAAAAAATTCATTTTGATTTAAATATTTCAACTTAAAAAAATAAAATAGTATCTTTTCAATGTGAGATAAAAAATCTTTAGAAATAATTTTTAAAACTTTATTATTTACAACCTATATCCACATGAATTGCTTCTTAATTTTTTTATATGAAATATTAAAATCTTAAATGTTATTTTAATTTTTTCAGATTGATCTTGATCAACCTGTATAACCCAGGATCCAATCTCTTGGCGGATCAACCCTGGAATGCTTCGATAACTATAACAATTAACAATACTCTAAAACGCGTGAGGAAAGTACTATAGCTTTCCCCACATGTTTGTTTTTTGTTTTTTTCCACTCCCCACATGCTTTTTCTTTTTTTCCCCCCGAAATTATCTTCTTATTTTTTTTTCATATATATATATATATATTTTAAAATTATCTTTATCAATTTTATTTTTACTATTAAACTGGTTGAGAATTTAGTTTTATGGTTTTTTCGTTGAAATATTGTCGATTTCTCTAGTGTTTCTCCACGTAATTTTTGTTTTGCTACAGTGTTTTTCACATATTTTTTCTGAAATTATCTTTGTTGAATTTATTTTTTTAATATTGAGATAATTAAGAATTTAGCTTTGTAGTTTTTGTTCTTTAAAACATTTTGGATTAGTATAGTGTTTTCCCATATGGTTTTTATGTTTTTTTTAATGATTTTTTTCAAAATTATTTTTGTCGATTTTATTTTTTTAATATTGAGTTGGTTGAGAATTACAACTGTAGTTTTATCACAAAACATTGTGGATTGCTAATGTTTCTCTACATGGGCCTTTTTTTTTTCTTTTTTTATGAATTTTGTTTTTTTATATGATTTTTTTTTAAAATTGTCTTTGTTGCTTCTATTTTTTTAATATTACGCTGGTTGAGAATTTAGCTTTGTATTTTTTTTTTAAAACACTATGTATTGCTACAGTCATTCCCCACATATTTTTTTTATTATGAATTTTTTCAAAATTATCTTTATCAATTTTATTTTTTTAATATTGAGTTGTTTGAGAATTACAGTTGTATATTTCCTCACAAAACACTATAGATTACTACAGTATTTCCCTATATGGTTTTTTTTTCCTTTCATTTTTCTTATGTTTTTTTTCTAAAATTATTTTTATAGTTTTTTTAAACATTTTAAATTACAACAATTTTTTTATATATAATTTTTTTTTATATTTCTTTTTATAAATCTATAATAATATACAAGCAAGCATGCCACAAATTCGCTACAGTGCGCGGGAATGGCATGTAAAATTTTATGTCAAGTGCCCTCCCTCTCTTTGATTATAAGACTTCAAATTCCTTTTGGATTCTCGGAGCTTGAAAAGGAATTTGGAAAATACAATTTTAATGATGCATGCACATCTCAACTCCCGCACTTCTTTTCCTTCGTCGGCACTAAAAATATAATAAATTGAATTTTTTTTCCTCCCGAGCATGGTAAAGAAAGTAGATCAGAGATTCGTTTGTTTTATTTTGATTCAATTTATTTTTATTTTTTTAACAATTTTGAAGTGTTATGGTTTGGTAAGTGGTTTATGGAGATTTTGAAAGCATTTATTATCTGTTTTATTATTAAAATAAATTATAAAATAAAATTTTAGATTTTTATTTTATTTTCCGACCAGAACAATGATTGTTAGATTTAAAAAAGCATAGCATATTCGGTAATAGAATACTTGTCGCCCACTTAAAAGAAACTAGGAGCATTGATTATTTGATACTTAATTATACAAATATTTGTTTTTTTATTATATAATTAAATAAAAAATTTATTTATAAAAAAATTTATTAAATTTAAAATAATTCATAACTCGAGTTATAAATTTAAGAGATAAAATTTTAAAATTATAATTAATTTAATATATCATTATCATAATATTAAAATAAAATATATTATCTTAAAAAAATATTTAAATCAAATTATATTTTTTTTCAATCATTTAAATTATTTTTAAAATAAAGCTAAAATGAAATCCTAAAATAGAAAATTTTCCATGAGCTTTCCTTCACTCACGCCCTTGATTAAAAAAGAAAAAAACATCATCAGCAACAGCAACATCCTTAACAACTCCTTTTTTGTCGGTTTTTTTTTTTTGTTTTTTCCGATTTCTATAATAACCAAATTCCCTCCCCAAACAATATACGATATCAATTTCTTAACCATCACTCACCATGTGCACATTAGAGAAAACCGGCACCAACATCTTCATTTTAACATTAACCGGCGCCGATGAGCACCGTTTAAACCCCACTCTTATCGACTCCATCCTCTCCGCTCTTCGCCAAGCCAAATCGCAAGCCACTAAAGGCTCGGTTCTCATCACAACATCGCGGGGCAAGTTCTTCTCCAACGGCTTCGATCTAGCCTGGGCTCAAGCCGCCAGCTCCAAGCCCAAAGCAACCGAGCGTCTCCACCACATGGTGGAACTTCTCAAGCCGGTGGTAGCCGAGCTAATCTCTCTCCCTATGCCAACCATCGCGGCAGTCAACGGCCACGCAGCCGCCGCTGGGCTGATCCTGGCTCTGAGTCATGACTACATCCACATGAAGAGAGATAGAGGTGTACTGTACATGAGCGAGGTTGATATTGGGCTTAAGTTCCCTGATTACTTCACGGCCCTTTTCAGGGCCAAGGTGGGATCGCCTTCGGTTCTACGCGATGTGTTGTTGAGAGGAGCCAAGGTTAAGGGAGACGAGGCGGCGAGGAGGGGCGTTGTGGAGGCGGCACACGATAACGAGGAGAGGTTGAGTGAGGCTACGATGCGCCTGGGGGAACAGTTGGCGTCGAGAAAATGGCTTGGCGAGATTTACAAGGAGATAAGGAAGAGTTTGTATCCAGAGTTATGCGGCGTGCTTGGATTGGACCATGCAATAATTGCTAAACTCTGACAAAGAAAATCCCTAAAAGATTGGAAGGGTAGTAGTAGTAATAATGTTTTAATTGTTAATGAGGGTCTTAAATTAAAGTTTGCAATGAGTTGTGAACGCTTTCGTTGACCCCCAGAAATCATAATTTTCTATCATGTATTGTTGCTAAAAAGAGAATTCAATAAATAATGATCGTGATTCTGCAAATTAATTGTTGTTGCTAGAGTTAACTGCTTAGAGTGTTTTTGGCAGTGTGATTGCGGGTGCTTTTCAAATAATTTTTTGTGCTAAAATTTATATCAATGATTTTTTTTATTTTTAAAAAATTATTTTTAACATCAGCACATCAAAACAATTCAAAACGTACAAATCATATTAAATTTTAACAAAAAAAAATTTTAAATTTTTAAAAATACAGCCGCATTCCCAAACGTTACCTCAATCGAGTGCGTTTCAGGGTTTGTGTTGAAAAGTTTCTTTAAAATTGTGTTAGTGATATTGGTTTTTGATATTATTATATTGAAATAATTTAAAATCATAAAATAAATAAAATAAAAGTTTAAAAATTTAAAAATTTAAAAAACATGGTGTATCCTAAACACTCTCGGATGAGATATGAGTTCAGTTCAGTTCGGACAATGAAGTAGACTGCTTTACATTTGGAACAGAGCTTTCCAGCTGTCAGCTTGTACATCTATGTAACAATTTTTATGATGGTGAGACCTACAACTACCAATAGCTTCGGCCTTCGGGATTTCCTGTTTCTTTCTCATTAGTTATTTGAATCTCGAGTTCTCAATGCATGGCTCACGGCTAGTATTTTACTTCTAAATTACATAGAATTTATTATTTTAATCTAAAACAGAATTGATGATTTTTTTACTCCTAAATCTTACAAAATATACAATAGCTAAAAAACGAGTGTTCAGCGAGTAGTTTTTATTCAACAGTAAAGGAGTTTCTTCTGAGCTAGCTTGTTCTTTAACCGAGATCACATTTTTTATCCAAACAATTTTAGAAGTGCATCGTCTACATCGAGCCCACAACAGCGTCGAAGTTCCAATATCATCGACCCAAAAACTGCGTCAGAAGCTCAATAGGATCATGGACTGGAAAGGGGCTCATTCTAAGTTTCTAACTCCCCGAGCACACCCATCAGTTTTAACGTCATTTGCTACAAAACCCCACTCTACCAGTCTAAAACTGCCATGCCGTTTGGAAAACTGAGATGGAAAAAAAATGCAGTTTCACTCGGCAGATAGTGTTTTGGCAACTAACCTCAATTAAGTTGAGAATTTTCATGCTGCACCCCAAGCATATGCTAATGAAAAGCGCAACTGGCACTAACATCTGCACACATAGATGTGTCCAACCTTCTTAAAATAAAAGGCCTTCTCAATTATCATTTCTGCGCCTCCCACACAAAAAAAAGAAAAAAAGAACTCAACAGTGGGAGCTCGGAAACTTTAAATGCTCTCATCAAATTAGAATTTGTTTCAGCAGAAGTTGCTAGCTCTAAATCAGAGCACACTTCCTGTCACCTTCTAAGAATTTATATAGCATGTTGCTTGAGCTTGAAGATAGTACGAGTCCTTGTATTTTCTGCCACTTTGAACGTGGATCCCATTGCGAATCCAGTCCTCCCTATAAATCCAAGCATCACGACCAAAATCAAGAACTCCAAGGATCTGCAAATAACAATTTGTGCAAATGACACGAGGAATAAATCAAGTTATCAATATTCTAACTAAAATTGATATAATTCAAATTTGACCACACATAAAACCAACCACAAGCATGAAGGAGAAAGAAAAAATACAATAGTGAATAGTTGACTTACTGCTCCGCCTTTCCAAGACACAAAAGTTGGATTTGTTCTCGACTGTAGAACCTATTTAATAACCATGAAAGTTGGATAATATCAAGATCTGAAACAGCAATCTATCTATATATAATAGTAAAACATAACAATTCACCATGCTGAAATTTAATTGTCATGCATGCAAGGGAATCAGTTATTAACTAATCATATAATACCCCATTTGAAAATTATAAAATAAGATGAGTCCCTTATGCCTTACGTAATATGTCTATATAACACATTAATGAAGCTTCGAGGAGAGAGAATTAGAGATTTTTTAAATAAAAAACTTTAGATCAAGATTCCTTACAATATAGTTGTTGTTTTTTATTATTTGCATTTAAACCAATTAAAAATTCAAGTTATAAGCTTTAATTTAAGTGGTATATTGAATATTCTTTATGAAGTAAAACTAGAAAAAAGAGGCAAGGAAATTGTCTCCATACTATAACAATCCTTATCAAAACCCCTTAAATTATTTAAAAGTTTATAACAATATATTATTTGATTTACATCCTTATTGTTTTTCAATTAAACCACTTGCTAACAAAATTATGAAATCATGTAATATAATTTTGCAATATTTCTTTAAATTGAATATGGATTGGAAATATTGAATATATAAGATGCACATATCCTAAAATATTTTTTTTCTTACAATTACAATAATTTTCCTGTTTCTTAATTCATCTAAACCAATATCAATTGATGAGTACAAATTTTTGGATTGAATAAATATAATATAAAATGTATTTTGAGCATAAGACAATGAGTTATAGAATAATTAAGACACGTAGTTTGCTTACGTGTTAGTAGACTCAAATGCTAACCAATAATATTTCACCATCCATTTAAAAAAAGTTAAAACATAAACGGTCACTCTTACCACATGTGAACATAAGAAAGAAAAGAATTAAAAAAAAAAATAGGCACCAAGTTTGAAGAAAGAAAAGATGATAAATTATAAATATACTAAAAGGAAATGATGGTTTCATGTACAAATGACATAATTGTAAATTTTATCAATTGTTTTTACTATAATGATGCTGTAGCGGTGGCAAAATTATAATTTTTAGGGTTATTTTTTTTAGAAAACAAGTTTTTCTTATATATTTTCTCTTTATATTAAGCATTTTTATCATTTTACACTTGACCTATTTATCACCATTTTTTTTCTTCATTTTTTTGCAATATTTTTTTCGTTTTCCTTTTTTTTTCTTTACGCTTTCTTTTTTGAAAAAAAAATATTATTTGCTTTGAATATTTATTACTCTACACTTGACCTGTTCATACCATTCTTTTTATTTTTATCTTTATTCTTTTGTAATTTTTTTATTTGTTTTGAAAACAATTATTATACAAAGATTAAAGAAATGATGTTTCACTGTAGCAATTGCAACATTGTTCCTTTCTGCTATATAAAAAATTAGCTTGAAATCTTACATGTTTTTACTAACGCATATAATCTTTACTATATTTTATTATATGTAACCATTGATTTTTTTATTCATGGTTATATTTTTTATTCTATATCAAAAAACACGCTAATAACACCTACACATTAATTCTTTTGCGTTAGAAAAAAAATTGTTAGAAAAAAAATTATTCGACCTGCAGCGAGGCGAGTTGAATAGACACATTAACACTTTGTTTTTGTATTTATCGACACAAATAAAGGTGAGTTGAATGCATGTATAGCCGTTTTGATTTATAATTAGAATTTCATTAAAAAAAAAACATTTGAAAAGATTGTATTTTTTTTGCCAAAAAAAATTATCCGACCTGCGGCGAAGCACGGGTCAAATAACTAGTTGTAATCTTAAAACTTTGAATCATTAATTCAATTGATTTTATTTGAGGTTTAAGAGCAAACAAAAAGAAGTAATTGTCTCTAAGTTATTTAAAAGTTTACAATGGTATAAGATTTGAATTATATATCATTTACACCCTAATTAATTTTTAATCGAGTCCTTTCTTATAAAGAAAAAAGAAATCAAGTCATACAATTTATATTTTGCTTTTAAAAGGAGTAATTAAAAATTCAAATCGAGAATTTTAATTTTATTGTAAGATATGATTTTTAATATTCAATAATTCTATAAATATTTTTAATTATGTTGAATAAATATTTTTAGGCGGGTAGATGTGTGAACAAGTTTGTGAATTAATTTCTATTCCGGATTTAGATTCATCAATTGATGCAATATATAATCATGAATTTTATATTATAGTTTTCAAAACTTGAAAATAATTAAGAACTTAAATCAAATAAGCATCAAGAGTTTTCATTTCATTTTAAAATTTTTTTTAATAAATAACTATAAATAATTAATTATGTCGAACTAGTATGTTTGAAAGGGTAAATATGTGAAAAAATTTCTATTTCATATTTAAATTCATCAAATGATACAATAAGCAATGATGGCCAGTTCCACTTGAAGTTTAATATTAGTTATCGTATATAAAAAGACATGTCAAATTAAAGACTTCATCGATAGCAAACACAACAACCTCTTTTGATGTAGTCCCCAGTGATGTCAGTGGTAAAATTCTCAAGAGTATTTCCTCCGATTTGAATAATATTGTAAAAATAATAATCATAATAAAAACTAAATAAAAAAGGCGCATGGGTCACCGACTAGTTAATAAGTAGAACAAGACTCTAAGCAGGACATTGTCATACTTGTAAGACAACTAAATAAATAATTCACTATTGTTATCTGATGAATTCTTCATCTAGTAAAGGCCATGATATTTTAAGTATATAATTATATAATATAGATATGAACAAGGAAATCAAAGACAGAAAAGACTAGTCATAAACATGAAGAAAATATATTTGTAAGCTAACCTCAACAGTATCAATTGCTTCATTTGAGGGAATTGCATGTAAAACTCTGCAACAAGAAAGATTAACATGAATTGAGTAGATAAAATTATCAAGAAGCTACCATCATTTTATAGGAACTGAAACAATGCTGTAATTAAGCAGAATTTAATTGACTCCTCATTGAAACTTTTTCGAAACAAGCACATTCTAAAGCTTCAGCACTTGACTTGGTACATATTTTTGTATTCTACTAAATTTCTGTAATTAAATGGAGAAGACAGATCCATGCAGCTGACACCAACTAGTTTGAGATTGAAGTCTTAGTTAAGTTGGGTTGAGATGGTCAGAAGACTCATAACAGACAAGGACTGAAAAGGTTGGAGGTGAGGCGATCCTCTTGAACAATGAAGCGAGAGCTTCATCCACCTGGTTGAGTTAGTATATTCTCTGAACTGAAATGCTGAAAGTCTTCCTCTCTTGAGAAGAACGTTGACAGGTATAAGTGGGATGGTAAATAATCCATCCCCTTGAAAAGAAGAGTCAAGTTGGTTCAGTACTATTTCTTTTTATCTGACAAGTGCCTTAACTTTGCCTGAGAAAGATTGTAAAAAATACAGGTTTGAACTGGTGTCTTCCCGCACCAGATCATGATCCATTGATGGCTGTTTTATGGTTTTCCAATTGCTAACTAAATATATTGCACATACTTGAAAGCATCTTAAACAGAGTTCATCATAACAGACAAGGATTGTACTCATGGTAGCAACGGCAAAATTATGTGCTTTACTATTAAAATAAAAAAGGAACCAACCTTTCCTCCACAGCAGGAATAAAACCAGCTGTCAAAGCCTCTCCACCAATCTAGACGACAACAGAGGGAAAAACTATGTCAATCATCCAGGCAACAAGAAATAAAGAGTACTATCTCATACAGTAAATCTTGCTGCCAAAACTCACCAATTGTATACTGCAAAACAACTTTCTTTGGAGGTCTATACGACCTGTCCATAGAGCACCAAGTTATGTTAATATCAAATTACAGTTCAATTAAGGCAAGTATAATAATTGTACATGAATCTTACCAGTTGAAAGAATACTACTAGTGATAGCTTCAGCAAGGCCAATCTTCTCTTCTTTCTTAGGCTTAGAAGGAAAAATCGGATAGCTCTCCCACATAGGATATCCAACATTAATGCCAGGAAATAAACCATCTGACATGTCAGGCCTTCTCGGATATTCTAAATGCAATGTATCTTCGAGCATATTCTCATAGTCATGGAACCTGATGATGCTCAGTGTCATGGTCAGAAAAAACCAGTAATTCAGCGCAATTGTTTAAATCAGGCAAGGTAGGACAGCTAGTGCAAAACAAGAGAACTCGAAATATATCCTACCACGAACGAGGTGGTGGAGGATATATATCTGGAACCAAAAGTGTGGGGTAGAACAGACCCATGGGAGGCACCTGTTCACGAGAATAATCAAGATTATAACTTTATTCAGCTAGACATCCTTAAGGAAGAGGATGGATCTCAGAAAATTTTGACAATAGAAGACATACATTAAGAGCAGTTAGTCGAGTTTTGTGAGATCCAGCAGGCATGCCATCCTCATAAGAATGAACTACAGTAACAGCATCAAGCTCCCCCTCCTGTACACAGGGAAGTAAATTGCAGAGGCAACAAAATGATTAAAAAAAGAAAGTCTTACAGTAGCAATGCCTTATTGACGGGGTATCTGGACCATTTTTGAAGTCTTAAGAGTGTCTGATTCGGTTTATAATAAACTAAGGTTAGGGGATCAGTCCTCCCAGGACTGTGTTTGGCAGCTCATGCATGCTGAATAGAACAGAAGTAATAGCAAACTACCAAAGGAAACTAAATACCAGATGATATTGTACACAAAATTTTCAAAGAAGTACATGATTGAGGATGCTATTAAAAGAAGCATCAGTAAAACTATTTTAGCAGAAAAAAGGTACAACCAACAAAATTATTTCACAGTTGGACTTCTGTCCATCAAGAACTATAACATCAGTGATTGTCAACAGCATATAATTCAAGGAAAATCAAGCATGTTAAATAGGAACATGAGCTCTACATATAAACCTGAAAAGAAAGGCATAATATAGAGGTATGTAATCATCATTCATGTCTGAAATCTTAAGTTCTCATGGAATTTTAAGATGATCAACAAAATTATGCAATAGACTTGAGTGAAAAATATCGACTTTGAAGATCCAGATGGTTACAGGTTTCTTGGAACTAGATAACAGATCATTATCAGGATTTTGATTTTCCTTTTTCTGTAGTTAAAGTGTAAAAAACTCCGACAAAATTCCTTGGTGTAACAAATGACATATAAAACATGGTTTATTCAAGAATGAAATCAATCACCACCAGAGACTGACTTTATAAATCAGCTCGAATCTGATTCTGTAATAAGCGGAAGCAAACTTGTGTGCTAAAACAATGGAAGAAACCGGCAGCGTAGCTGATGCATGACAATAAACTGAAAAATTACAGATAAATAAACTGACCTTTATTTTACAATAGGACTCTTTAAGTCGGTTAAGCATCAACAAATCTATAGGCTTTGTCAACATGTCAGTCCGAACTTGGGGCCATGTCTGATGATGCCTCTGAGTCCACAGAAGGCATCTTGATATATCCTGATGAAAAGTTGATTCACAATGAAATAAACTTTGACTAGAATATGAGGCGGGTATATTCTACATATAGTATTTACAGAAGCTAAACAGCAAGTGACATTTAAAACACCATCAGTTCAAAGGATAATCATTCAAGCATCACGTTGATGCAGGTTGTCCCAGAGTGCATTTGAATTTTGTTATATGAAATTTCCCTAAAACCAAGAAACTAGAAATACTGAGTCAGAAAGCATAAGACATGAAGCATGACCTACACAATCTAAACATGTGCCCTGCTTTTTAATTGGCTCTCAACATTGAAGGTATGAGAGAGGATAAATACTAAATCACCCATTTGTGTTCCATAAGGATATCATCATCCTTGTCTCTTCTTCTTTTTTCCCCTAGAGTTAACGTTTACATCACCATGGGATGGTAATATCATTTTTTGGAAAGACCCTGAAGCAAGTAACCATCACCCTGCTGGCAGGAACAATGGCGTGGAAAATGAAGAGAGCATAAGGAAACCTAAGATCATCAGAATTGGTAGATTTCAACTAAAAATTAAAGTGGAACAAGTTATGCTGATCATTGAAGTTGCAGCAGATTGCAGAAAAGTATGCATCATTAAGGTGGTGGCCTCATAGTTACCACTCTCCCAATCTAAAATCCCCCTTACTAGGTATGTCTTTTGGGATTGTGGTAGAGTTGACAAAAAGCCAGTTTGAGATAAAAAGCATGCCCGGAATCCCATCCAGATGTTGGTAACTTAAAGTGTGGCAAGCTAGAAAGAAAATTTGGAATCCCAAGTGGATGTTTGGTAACCATGGTTTTTAGACATCAATCCCTGAACACACCCTAATGCAGCTTTTAACCCTGGCATGGGTAGCTTAAAATCTGGTCAGGCTGATTATCCCACAAGTTATTTCATCACAAGGGTTCTCAATCAGAAGGTCAGTTTTATCTTCTGTAAAAAAAAAAATAGAAAAAAGTTCAGCCAACAACAACAAATGCGCATTGTATAATATATGAAGCCGAAAGCTAGACTTGTCAGGACAGCTTAAGGGACATTAAGTATGCATGTACATCACACAAACTCAAGTAAGAGATATTCACTGACTGAAGCTTTTAACAAGTTCAGTGTTCAGTAGTGAGCTGAAGGATGAAACCAAAATCCACACCTCTCCACCAAAAGGCAATGTCTTTTCTGTACTAGGTAGAGCCACACCATCCTGAAAACCCAAGTTGAAAGTAGTTAGTTATCACAGTGACATGGCCTTGATATAACATTGTAAGCATTGACCAAATGACACTGTTAGGTAAAACTAAAAAGAATGAAAAAGAATCTCAGTTTAGGGGAGGAGGGGCAAAGCCACATGACAAGCAGTTATTTGCTTCCTTGCAACTACACACCAAAAAAGACAAGTACTTCAAGTGGGATGAGAGCAACATGGAGGTGCATTGACAATGCTTGAAGAAGCAACAAAGATACTGAAGTGGTCAAGGTGGCATCAGAAGTTTTTAAGATAAAGATGGAATAATTGGTGATTCTAAAACCAGTAAAATACTGAATGAGGCAAATCAATAGTAGTGCAACCAGGGAGCCAATGTTGATTCGAAGAAGGTGAGAAAGGTATAGAGAGTAGCAACACCTCATAATAGTTGGGGTGGCATGATGACTCCGATGGGGTGGTGGCAACAGAGTCCAAAATGTTCTTTATAGTGGTAAAAATAGTAACAAAAGAAAATATTTGAATTCAAAACATTTTTTGTTTATATTTACACAGGAGATTTTTCATCACCCAAACTCACTACTGTGTTGACAATAAAGCATTTTTTTTCCCTTGATCATTGAGAAAGTATTCCCTTCATTGCGCCCACCCCAATGGGAGTTCAAAACTGCAGTCTCCCTTCTAACAGAGGGCAGCAGTGTAATTGACCAGCGAACCATTGAGCAAACGGGGTATATTTGGACAGCATAGCCTGGATGTTTATGAAGCTAAATTTAAGAATAAAAATGCAGTTACCTCAACACAAACAACAGATGTCACCTGAGCACCCATATTAACAATGCATGCTGTCGATAACCCATTCCCAAAAACTGCAGCAAGACCTTCCTGCAACAATCATTTCAGAATAAATCATCATATAGGAGTGTATACCATAACAGTGTCAATGTGGAAAAGCAAATCAATAAAGAAGACTACCGGTAGCAACCAACAAATTTAACGAAATTGTAAGTGCTCTTTATTGCACCATCTCAAACAGAACGCACAGTTTAATTTGCTGCTTTCAAAATAACGAGGAAATGATTGAAACTGGAAAAAAAACAATAGATATGTAAACCAAGCTAAAAGAATGGTAGGTAAAGGCACTGGCATGGTGGGTCTGAAGTAAGAAGTTGGATGCTGAAATATGACCTAGATCTTAAATTGATATCATTGATTTTCTTTTCAACTATAAATTATAGCAATTTATCCAAATTTTAGTCAACAATCAACTAAGTATGAAAGTAGTCAAGTAAATTCACATGTTTGAGATATTGAGTATGTTTGTTGATGAGTATGTTTGGCAATGCCTTAAATTGAAGTAATCAAGTAGGGTAATTAACAAATATTTTCAAATCAGAACCTGAAGGAAACAAAATTTTAATTGGACAGACAGAATGTCCTCCAATGATAACCGAATTAAAATGACCCCCTTCCAGTTTTAATTTGTTCTTTACATCCCTTCATCCTTACCAAATTATCATTAACCCTGTAAACAAGAGAATATCAAATGTTAAAAATATAAATTAATGGAATACTTTATGAAGAGTGTCGCAATTTAAAGTTGGCAATTACAATTTTCAGTTGCACAAAAAATAAGGGGGGAAATATTTTTCTGAAACCAAAAAAGAAAAGAACCAAAATCTTTCTCACTCATCTATGACCTCCAAACCTTCCTCACGCCACACTACTTCATTGTTACAGATCTATCCACGCCAATAGAATCCCCTTCGAAAACAATTTCTACTGTGCCTAGCATAAACGTCTCCAACTCCAACATTCAAACAACATATGAACAATAAATTGATTGATGTATATCAAGCTTCGCCACCACAAACTACAATCTGATGCTGGAATCATATATTAAAATATCACCAGGTAAAATTATTTTTTTCAAAAAAAAACAAAAGAAGTCTCTGACCTGGTGTACTACTGCAGAGCTAAAGCGCAAGTCTCGTAATGCTATAGACAGCATTTCCTTTATTTCTGTTCATGACATGTAACAACAGGACATTACTAGAGTTATCCAAGTTCTATTCCCTGCTAAACCAAATGTGAAGATGTGACCTTATAGGAGAACTGGAGAAGCATAAGCATCCATGAAGCAGTTAATGCACCAATAGGACAAACAGAAAAAGAAAAGGAAAACGAAAAGGAAAAAAAGAAAGAAATCAAGACCAGTGTGTCGTAGAAGGAAAGGAGCTGAGAAAAACCAGGTATGCAAGGTAGAGCTTCCAAATGTTTTCTTTTTTGCATTGACCCAGTTGCACTAATTGGCCATAGAATGGGCAGTGAAAAAAAGAGAGTAGGGAAAAGCAGATCCAGGCCAAGAAAACATGACAATTTTTAAGTGCATGAAAATAAAGGAAACTCGCATTTTGGCTACACTAGCACAACAAAATGACAGAACATCTGAAATAGACTTCAAACCAGTGATATTAACAGCCCAGGCAAACACGAATGCAAAGGGGCTCACTAGCCCCAGGCATATTGCAGAAATATGCAAGCACATGCCTAATAAAAGTAAAGTGCACAATTTTAAATGTGAATCAACTATTCCCAAAAGAAATAAATACAATTCAGTAAAATCACCTATTACCTTAAGGGTATGTTTGCTAAAATGGTAATGGGAGTCAAGAATTACCCCTGTGCCATTTAAGCATGCTTGATTCAATTTTTGGAAGGGATTTAATTATTGAGGGGATGCTAAGTACCCCCAAATTGGTGTTTTTGGAAGGTATATTTTGCCCTCCAAGCAATATTATTTGGTTTTTACTCTCTCTTGTGCCTTTTGGCTCAAAATACACACCTAATAATTTTTTATGTCTCTCTCACCAGTCATTACTAATAATTTAATTTCTCTCTTTTTCCACTAGCAATTCACCTTCAATTCATAAACATACCAAAACTTCTTAAAACTAAATTTTACACCCTTAAAAATTACTCTTGTAATAACTCACCCTCATTTTTTAACCTCGTACCAAACTCCACCCAAAAGTTAGCACGTGGTGCAACTTCACAAAGAACCCCAAAGCAGTGAATATGAGTGATTGACTAACTGATACTTTGAAAAGCATGGTGACAAGGTCATAGATTGTGTCCTGATAAAATTTTCGAGGAAAATGAAAAAAAGAAAATTAATGCCTACAGCTTTATGCACTTTGACAGCACTTTATGAAATGAGCTTACTTTAGAGTCTAAACTGTTCTTTTACCTTGGAGTTTGGGGTAATTTAAAAACATTATTCAACTAGCCATGCTACCTGGACTCTTGATAGAGTAGGGCTACATCAACACTAATTTGATTAACAAACATATGATAGGGTCTTGCTTCAACCATGGCTGATCATTCATAGTAGCACATTGTTAACATGTTTCATTTCATCCATGGGACCAACGTGAGAATAACAACTAGATTTTTCCATCTGAAGTTATCATAAGCTATATAAAAAAAAACTACCAAAATATCATTACCGCGATTATCAAATGTTTCTGGCAAAACAAGGATCGCAGAATACATGTTTCTTTCCGAGTGAGGGATATGCAGTTTCTCTATCAATATCCAATCCCAAATAGCATGTATGTCCTCAAGCACCTAAGCAATAGAAAATAAGAAAATACCAGTAAATAACTAGAGCATGGTTTCTTATATTATGGATATGCTAAACTGTTGGAAAATAATGCAACAATGTTAAGCTTGGTCCACATCAACAACAGACACACAAGGTTGCAGTACATAATAGCACTTTCCAAAGAGGAAAAGCGGTATTGTTTTTCTCCTTCAGCTGAAAAGGGCACATACAAATGAAATCATGTTTGTAAGATAATTAATGCAAGGACGAAACCTGCTGCAAAGGATAATGTTGTGAAATGTTGAAATGACCTCTGCGAATAGGACGGCTTAAGCAGTATGGCTCTGTTGAGGAGATTCTAAGCGCTTCTTCACCAAAAATGTGTCCTCGGAATTTGCGTTCCCCTGAACTAATCCCCTCAGCATCAGTGCCTTCATGTTTCTTCACATACTCGCCACTCATACCTTCATTTTTTGATGATCCTGCACAAATTCACTTGAAACTAATTAATAGGAAAGCTAAAAGCCTTAATGCCTGAGAACTTATTTTTTATCAGATGTGGCACAAAAATCAAGAGTAGTCAGAAACTCAGAATACAAAAAATACAACAGGTAAATAAGAACCATCACTTGAATGAGAAAGTAATTGATCCTTCAAGCTTTATATTTAAAAAACAGTGTAACCATAAAGATCACACAGCCAACATATATTATTTAATGCCAGACAATAAGCACAGACAACACCATAAAAATGCAGTCTATCAATCAAGAGCAACCTATGCAAAGGAATCACTATGAAATGTGCCAAGGATCTCTTATCTGAAGTCAAAACCACAAGCAAAATAAAATAATCCATCAATAAAATCTACTATCCATCCAAAAAAAATTTGACGTAGTCTTTTGACCCTGCATAGGGAATGTAAACCATTGGCATGGATGAATTGGGGGTGGGGGGCTACCAAATAAGTTCCCATTTGATGGCCACCCCAAAATGAAAATGTCACATCTGGCCCTTTGAAACATCAGATTCTGGATTTTTCATTGCCATGGTACCATTTTTTTCATAGCATATATTTAAAGATAACAGACTCCATCTTCATGTAATCTGGCCCCACCAGTGCTAAATTAATCCAAGTCAAATGTAATTAATAATATACAAACCTTCAAACATGACCCAATAATATTAAATGAGCAATAATGGTAAACTGTACCAAGATTCCATCATGACTTCTGAAGTAATTAGAGATGGTATGTCATACACTTTCCAGGTCAAACAAGATGCCCATCAAAAGGTTTTGAAAGTTTTAAAGATGGAAACATCATAACTAGTACAAAAAGTAATTCAGTTTATCGTAACTACCATGTATATTAGAGAGAACAACATTCATTCTATTACCTAAAGCCAAAGAGGAATTAGTGTCCTGCTCATATACATTAGCCCATTGGAAAGCCACACCCCTGCCACTCTGTGGATTGTATCCATCAGCACGTCCTATCTGCAGTATGAGTTGATTGGTATAATTCCATAAGCAATTTCTAACCATTAACTGAGCTGCATGTCTATAGCCCCTTGCCCTCTAAACTATATATTTTATACTCACTTTAATAGGGTGTTTGGGATAGTGATAACTGTTGCTTTTCAAAATGTTTTTCTCAAAATAATATTTTTTTATTTTTTTAAATTTATTTTTGACAACAACACATCAAAACGATTGAAAAACACCAAAAACAATTTAATTTGAAGCAAAAAAAAATTCAAAATTTTTGAAAACTCCCGTTGAAACCCTAAGAATCACATATATAACCACAAAAAAGCAGGATTGCGAAAAGGGAACTCCAGAGACAGTGCCACAGTTGTCAAAGCCTTCTAAACCAGTTAATAGAGTAGCAGCAATTCTTCCAAAGTGGAGATTATAAGAATAATAACACCAGAAAACCGATATTGATCTACAGACCACCATGACAGAGACTAAATTAGGCTGAATGGATTGGTAGTAGGTACCTTGCGTGGGAAAGAATTGTTGGCAACCTCTTCATCCAGAAAAGGTATTTTCAATAACGATGCTATCTTCAAGAAAAAAGGAAGGAAAAAAAAAAATCAAGTCTTACACTGTTCCTCGGCAAACGTAGAGACAAAAAATGCGAATAGCACGGAGTTAACTCACTATATCATATGCCTTCTCGCGTTCCATGTGCTGTACTGTTGTAATCTGCGAATTCAGCATCTAAAAGCGAAAAAAATTTAACAACAAAACAAAGTAAAGCTGTAAAAAGGTAGAAAAGTGGTAAGTAAGAACTGACCTGATCTTGGACTTTGAATTTGGGAATTTGATTAGTATAACGAGCAATGCAGTGAGGAATATTTAACGGTGCATCTTGTGTAGCTAATCCTATTCGGATATTTGCAGAGCCTAAACCAATTACAATTAACAAAATTAAAAATCGGTTATATTTACTTGCTATAATGGATGATGATTTGATTTTCTAGGGTTCTAATGTGAAGTGAGTACCTGGATTGATGACTACTAAATTGGATCCTCGGTCGGAGACGAGCTGTGAAGGGATTACCGTCTTCAAGTAATCCTGCCATTAAACAAAAAAAAATGCTTGAACAGTTTGACTTGATTTAAAAAAACGAAAAGAGAATTGTTGGCGCTTTTACCATTTCTGTGAAGAAGAGGAGAGCCGCAGGAGAGACTTGTTTTAAACTGGCTGTGCTCACTCCACTTCGTCTGCGTTTCTTCCTTCTATTTATTACAGTCGTCTTCGGCGTTTTGTCCAAAAACGTTTCTTTATTACTGGAGCGAGCGATTTTTCTACGAGGGAGAACTGAAAAGTGAAAACTAACTTGATTTCTTTCGTTTGACAATATAAAAATATTTTTGAGCCAACATAAACCGAAACTAAATCCATCTAAAAAATACACCCTTTTTAGTATATTTAAAAGAACTTAATAAATTTTCCAAAGTATTAAGAACAGTGAAAACAAATGACTGTTGTTTCAATGTTTAAGAACACAATTAATATGTATCAGCGTTATTTTAAAAAATATTTTTTTTATTTATAAATATATTAAAATGATATTATTTTAAAAAATTATATTTTTAACATCTTTAAAAACATCAAAAAATTTAATTTAAAATAAAAAAAATTAATTTTTTTATAAAATATAAAAACAAACAAACTCTAAACTTAACCTCAACTAAATTTTAATCCATGTTTAGTACTAGAAGTTAATTAATTGTTTACTTGGGACATTGCTTGAAATGGTTTCGAACAACAGAGGAGTGAGAACACAAAGGAACATGCCGGATCAGTAACCAAGAGATAAGTTTTGGAGGTGAACGTACTGATAATCGTCTGGCCCCAAAAATTAAATAAACAGAATACTTTTCTAGTTTAGTAAAATTACTCGTCTGAATGGGCAACTGAGGCTTAAAAAATATTAATCCATGACCAACCATTCACAAATTCACGAAAATCATAGCCATATTCTAGCTTAACAGATGATAAATAAATTTCATTAGATAAAAGGGAAAGTATATCGAGCCAAACAGCAAAAGAACTAACAAATTTGGGTATCATATAGATAGCTTCGGAAACATCCATAGATATATGATATGTGCAGCCACTCGACACCCTGAAAATTTTAAGCACCTACAACAATAATCCAATCTTTAAAGTTTGCTTCTTCGTTATGCCTAGCCCACTTTTGCCTTGGGAGTCTTCTTCTTGAGCTGTCTATTTGGAATCAAGTTCTTCATCCCTATGAAGAAAAGCAACGCACCAAAAAGTGCAACGCTCTGCAAAAACATCACGAACCCAAAAATAAAGGTGGTTTCCCAGCATAAATGCAAAATAGAAGAACAAGAGAAAAGGGGAGCTAAACAACATCAAAAGGTAATGTTAAGACAAACCTGCAAAAATTCATTTAAGAGAACAAAGTACTTGGACTCATCCCGATCGTAGTCATAGAAGTTGTACAGAATTGGGGAGGAAAGCGCCAAGTAGGTAAGCTGAAGCAAAATAGAAATACTGAAATATTTACTTTGATGATGACTGTATGAATCAGAAGCAGCTTCTGGGCAGAGCCAAGTAATGCTTCATCACATTCTAAAGGCGATCAATCAAATAAAGACCCAAAGGAAAGGAAAATCTAACCAGGAGATAAGCACCAAAAGGGCTGCCAAATACAAATAAAAAGCCTCCAAGACCCTTTAGAACAATCATGCCCGCTACCAAATGTCTAGGCTGCATAAAATACCTCTGAATCAGAAAGTGAGCAGCATACAAAGTGAAATGACACCAAAAACAATATGCAAGAATTACAGAAGCAACAGGTTAAGGGGAAAATTTCTTACATCCATGTCCGGGACCACTACCCCCGATTGAGAGGAAATATGCTTCTTGACAATAGCAAGCTTGGAAATCAATTCCGGCACAGCAGGGCCACCATCTTCGCCAAATTCGTTGAACCTAAGCATATACAAACAACATCAATACAGAAGCATCCAACATTTTGCTGGAGTGCTCAACAACCCCGGGTAACTGTACGAGAGCATTGCAAATTGATGACTATATAGATTTAGTCAAGCATTAGTTTACCGATAGCATAGAGAACATCAAAGTTCACAGAAGCTAGTATCACCTAGCTTTCTAGTTCAAAAAATACCATAAACCCCCCAAGCTAAATAACGAAGTTCGACAGAAAATGGTAGTTTAGAAGCTGCCAATCATTAGGCATGCTTTTTGAAACATTAAAAAATCAGAACACGGTATTACATGATAAATCATTGTTACACATCACATTGCTCGTTTTAGGAGACACCATGAAGATCAATTTCAGCAGTAAAATCAGACTTCAAGAATGCACAAGGGCTTCTTTGTGCATTTGTCAATATACTAAAAATGTGACTAAATAATTGATCAAATAATCATCAGCAGAAGCAATTTTCCACTGAAGCGAGAGGATTCACGGCATTAGGCATTTTCTCTTTGCTAGTGAGACGATAAAATTAAAACGTTTGGAACCCAGTTCCATAATGGGTTGAACATCTAACAAAAACAAAAAATCATAAGCGAAAACAGCAATATAAAGACGTCAACAACTAGCATCGGATCTGGGAGAAAGGGGCCCAGATAAAAAGCACATGAATCCTTCTTACCAAGCGACAATGAAACGAAAAAGTAGATAAAATTAAAGAGATCTAAAAGAGAGAAGGGAAGTGATGGTGTACATTTGCCAAGCTGAGAGGATGAAGAGGGAAGCGAAGAGAACTCTGCCGAGAAAAGAGAAAAACCCCATGCCTGTCTCTCAGTTGTTTTTTTCCTTCTCGAATCTATGTGGGTCTCTCTCCCTGTATGTGTGTTTTTGAAATTAATTTCTACTAGTTTTCAGCTGTGGCATATACCAAAGACAGGGTTGGTCAAGAAAGATTAGACACACACACATGTAAAGATTAGAGGGGCACGCCCTTTACTATTATTATCTAAGTGTAATAATTAGGTTCTGACCTTTCAGTTAATTACCAACTATGCCACCAGGATTTCCAACAGAATTAGAGATTGATCTTTCTTTCGCCCCCATAATTTCTTCCCGTCCAATGAAAACCAAACTTAATCTCCGGTGATTGATAAGGCAGCGTATGTACGTTAATTTTGTTTTTTAAAATGTTTTTTATATATATTAAAATAATATTTTTTTTATTTTTAATATTAAATATTAAAATAATTAAAAAATAATTTTTTCACCACAGAAACAAACCGAATTATATTGCCAAATTGCATGGGCCGGGTCCAAAGAGGTCTGTGATTTTCTGTCGTGTCATTGGGCATGATTTGTTATGGTTTTGAGTTAGGAGATAAATAAAATGGATTACTTTTTTTATAAACCACATCCCTCTTTCCCTTTTTTTCTTTTAAAAGGTATTATAAAATAGACTTTCATATATTGAAATTAAATGTTTTTTTAATAAATTTTTTAAACAGCTTATCTACATTCATAAAAAAATAATTTCTTATGTTTTTTTCCTGGGATTAAAATCATGGATGATAATGTGGGAAACATATTCTTTTACCTATTAGGTTAGACCTTTAAAAGTTAAAATTTTTAGGTAATAAAAATATGATTTCGTGTTCTTGTATGAATTCCCATGTCTAGTCGAAATCAATTTTTTGCCTCGGCTGTTTATGGCCCCATGGCTAATGAATGTATATCTACTAAAGAAGCTTGTATGATTGAAAGCTATGTGATGTAGACAAAGTTAAAAGACAACAACAAAAACAAAACACAAATATTTGTTGAGTAAGGAGTCTTTAACCCTAAATTTATAGTTTTATTCTTTTTAAAAATAATATCAATAAAATCTCTCTTCCTATATCATAAACTTAATAGACTAAAAAACCTATCTAAACTAAAAAAACAAAATAAAAATCTGAAAATACTAATAAATTAACCATAAAATTCAAAACAAAGCAAGAAATCCGAATTAAACAAGAAAAATAACAAAACTACTCAAACCAAGATCCTAGGGCAAGAGTTTTGATATCTCAAGATCTGATAGTCTGCATAACATCATAAATGTTATAATAAGAAAAACCTTTCCGAAAACTCCTATAAAAAATCAAACTCAAACCAACAGTCAAATCAAAAGTTATAGTATTTTTAAGTCATTATTTTTATTTAGCACGATCAAATCTCTTCTCTAATTTAAATTTATCTTATTAATCTATAAATACATCTACTAAATTATTCACGTAATCTATCTCAAGATGTATCATTATTTTATTGTAGCAAATCCATTCCTTGCTACTCAAAATTATCTACCATCTCGAGCTTGGCTGCATCACTATCTCATCCTCTATGGCGCAATAGGTGTAGTGTG
>Ga0325414_1000889_pt1 | contig 27023 bp, 13 predicted proteins | sample PopdelMetagenome_8_FD_206183 | JGI IMG/M metagenome (GOLD analysis project Ga0325414, IMG submission 206183) | Populus deltoides microbial communities from Bellville, Georgia, United States - Leaf-PdKOR-R3 | ecosystem: Host-associated > Plants > Phyllosphere > Phylloplane/Leaf | place: USA... | reverse complement strand
ACCCTAATTTCAAGAATTGGGAAATTTTAATGCAAACCTAAAATCCCAAGCCTCCAACCTCTCTCTCTCTCTCTCTCTCTCTCTCTCTCTCTCTCTCTCTCTCTCTCTCTCTCTCTCTCTCTCTCTTATTTTTTCTAATTTGGTTTGATATCATGGATGCAAATCACTTAATCACAATTCATAACTCACAACCCAAGTAAATTTGAAGAAGAAAGGAAGAGAAAATCATAAATTTTGTGTTTTTCTCGTTTTGCATGGGCGGCTGGTTTTATTGAGAGAGAGGGAGATTTTATCAAGAATTACAACAATGCCACCCATTTAAATCTTGTATGTATTCTCTGCCAAATCCTTGCCCATCTGTATTTTTGGAATACAAAATTTTTATTATTATTTCATTCGATTTTAACATAGCTGTCTTGGGATTCTTCATTAGTGATTATAATAAAATTTCCTCTAAATTTTCTTATTTTTTAGTTAACAATTACATTATTCTACACAGTGTTCACACCAATTGTTAGTATTTTCATGCACAAGATCATTCTTTATTTCATCTAAGGTTTTTCACTAAATAACCAAGGATTTACTCCACTCATCACACAAAAGTTTCTTTTAATTTTATTACTTCCCGGTTGGGGATTTACGTGATTCATCACGGGGCTGACAATTCACGTACTGATTTATTATTTTATCTTATCCAAGATTTTAAGCCAATTTAGTGGGGACTTTCACCCCTAATCATAAAAGTTTTTCTCTTAATTTATTATTTTTTGGTTGAGAATTACCCTACTTAACACTGGTTTATAACTTTAGGTTGAGGGTTTACACTTATCCTAGCTAAGTTTATTCTTTTATTGAATAACTTTTTAATGCGGTTCTTTACCTCACTATGCTAACATCAGAAGTATATTTTATAAAAGGAGCTTGACATTTGGAGGATTTGCTAGTATTGTTCTATAGTGGGAGTCAAATTATTAAAACCAACAAAGAAACATAGAAAATATGAGTACATAACAAAATTAGGGCCTTGAGAGTTGTTTTTTGTACGGAAACTTAAAGCAAAATAGTTGTATTCTCATATTTAACTTCGCACCATTGTTGCTAATTTGGCTGCAAGTTATGATAACATTCTTACAGCTCTTGAGTGGTGTTAATTATTGGCTAAACATGATCTAAATCTAGGAGGTTACCCCGAAACCTTCATATTAAAAAGTCACCATCTTACTGTTAGAGAGACTCAAATAGAACTTCATATTCTAATGCCATTTACAATTGAAATTTTCGATCACCCATTCTAAATCATCATGACCATTTAATTTTGTCATGGTTTCAACTATATTTGGCCCACTCTCTATACCCTAACATAGGTATAAAACCCTTAAAGTTTGGATCTAGCTTGTTTATGTGATCAGGATAAGCTCTTAGTCTCAAAAGGTACCTTTCTCCTTCAGTAGTCATTAGCTATCAAGACTAGACAAGAGAAATAGACATGGGTTGTGGTGAAGCTCATTGGTGTAATTATTTTAGCCTTGTTAGCTTTTAGAAGCTTCAAGGTATTATAGTCTATAGCCGGGAATAAGCCTATCAGAAAGCCACTACTTCCTAAAAAGGGTCAGTGTCTGAAAAACAGGTAGTTTAAGTGTGTAGGGGTATGGTTTCATATCCAATCTTAGTTATAAAGAATAATTTAAAAGATCACCTATAAGTACACAACAATATATACACCACCAATTCATAGCACAACATACAAACAGAAACAACATGCAAGTCCATCATTCAAAAGAATGTTAGGAAAAAAGAATCTAAAATAAACTATATAAACACAAAAGCATAAAACAAAACTGATATTTATGATATGCATGCACAACTTAACCTGAAAATTATAGTCCCTAATTGAATCGTCATCTTATCGTTGATCGCAACCTAAATCCTCATGCGTTTATAGGGTAGTGTTTATGATAAGCCCTCCTATGAAATGAGAAAAATTATGGTCACACATCATACAAGTCACCACCTAGGGTTAATGATCCTATGAACCTAATAACTGATCTACTAGAGTCTAGATAAGGAGTTGGTTACAAAGAGAGAAGATGAACTCAACAACCAACACCCCTCCAATGCCTGGCCTAAGGTTGGCTGCAGTGCACATATTAGTAGTAAGAGAAATCTGTAGTTATAATACAAACAAGAAAAGAGTGAACTAAAATAAATAAACAAGAAAAAATGTAGGAATCCCTTTCTTGAAAAGATGATGGCCTCAAGACTCAGTAGCGCGCACACAATAACACAAATACATAAGCATATAAGCAAATAAGACTACAATTATCAATGTAACACGATGAAATTCTTGATTTTACCGTGTTTTTAATGTAAGGAGAAACGCCTAAACTTGATGGAATTGTAGATAAAATATTATCATCATCAAACAACAATCCTAAAAAGAATATATATATATATATATATCTTTTCATTACATAAAAGGAAAAATATGTGTATAAAAATATGATATGAAAAATATGTTTTCAACTGGTCGATTGGTAACAAATCATCATAGGACAAATAATTAGAAAACACAAGTTTTAAAAGAGATCAGTTAAAAATATATTGCGTATAAGTGAATCGATTGAAAACATAAGTTATTTAGAATTAATTGATCAAAACAAACATCTCATGGGTGGACTATTAAACATAAGATTTTGAAAAGGTTCAGTAAGAAACAAATCACTCATAGATGAGCCAATTAGAAAACACAAGTTTTGAAATCAACTAGTCAAAACAAATAACTCATAGGTGGACCAGTTAAACATAACATTTTAAAAAAGAATTGATAGGAAATAAATCGCTCATGTGTGAACCGATCAGAGAATATAAGTTTTAAAAAGAATTAATAATCCTTTAATCATCCCATATCGATAATAAAGACATAAAAATAATCAAGTACTCAATATTCATCAAGTCATCATGTATCAAGAATCAACCCGTACAATCAATGTTGATTGATATTCATTGAATCCTCTTGTATCTGGATTTGAATCACACATTCACAATCATAATGCAAAATTTAGGATTTTACTTGGTGAAATATTATTTTTGAAGAAGCACTATACACAATCAGTCAATAAACTATTAGGTAATCATGTATGATAACAGCTAATTAAATTATCAAACATACAAACCAGTGGTTGATTAATCATTCAAACATAAACTTAGAAAACATTGGGAAAATCATTCATCCTAGATAATCCTAAAAAACAAGACCACAATCCCATCCTTCCAGTTCTATCAGGGAACATTAATGACCCTTATTTCTTATTAAAATCTGTTAACAGTCTCAGAGCACTTGGATTAGGCACCCTGCAGATACTTCATCCAATCAAACATCCACAAATACACATACAAGTATAATTACTTTAAATTACAAATACAAATAATAAATAAACAAATTAATAAATATATAAATCAGATCTATAAATTACCAAAACATTCTTGGTCAAACTATAAAATTATTGAAATGCTCTGACAGAGCATTATATTGTTCATTCGATGTTTGAGCCTCACGTGTTATCATTGTTAATGGTCTAACAACAATCCTAATGAGATAGTGGTGCGTTGAATAGCCCACCATAAAGATCTTAATCTTGTCCATCTACCAATGGTGATCGTGTACCTCACAGCCAATTGATGATGAAAATTAGCCGAATTGAAGGCTTGGGTGAACCAAATGGTTCTTTTGCTTTTTATGGCCTTTAACAGTGGTGTTAACAATAAAATATGGTTAGAACTTGATCAAAGGAGGTTGTTGCTCCTTTTTGTGATGGTTACGATGTATTTAGTGGCTAGATAATAGAGATACAATGACTAAAATTATTATTAACTGCTGATAAGGGTTAGGATCTAGTGTAGCACATTTTATGCTAAATCTATAAGCCCGCTTTCATTAGGCAGTCTTGAACTTGGTTGATTTGATCTGATGGTCATATTTGAATGCTTTTAAATTGAATTTATGGTTGGGGTTTCTTTGGGTGGTGACCAGGAGTGAGTGAGCCTAAACTAAGCTTATAGACTAAAGACTTTGATTTTTTGAAATGAGCGGATGGTATTGGTCTGGGTGTTAATATGGTGTGGATGAGCTTAGGTTAAGCCTTTCAAATCAATGGCTAGGATGTAAGGGAGTGGATTTAATGGTTGTGATCTTTTCTCTTTATTTGTTTTTTTTTTTAATGGCTAGATATGTTTTCTTTTCTTTTTTTAAGGTGAAGCAAAAGCTAAAAATGATAAGGGAATCTGTATTCTCTCCATTCTTCTTTTACCTAAATTGTTCAAAAAAAATGTAGCAAATGAAACACTAGCTATGATGTGATTAATGTCATTCCATCCCATCTCTCAAACCACATGAAGATATAAATATATATATATATATATATATATATATAAAGTTAAAATCAATATAAAAATACTATTTTGACCACCAAATAATCAATTTTGACCTCGAAGAATTTCCTTTCTTCACTCTAAAAAATACTTTAGCCATGAAATGATGAATTTGACCATGATAAGTTATTTTTAACTAGTTTTGCTATGATAAATTGGTTTTTAACTACAAAATGATAGCTTCGACTGATTTTAATGGGGAACCTGATTTTAATATAAAAATAAATGACAAGTTTGACTTCAGTGATTGTTGTTGTGCCTTCTTTTTTCAACATTTTCTTTCATGTTTATGTTTTTCCCTTGTTTTTTCTAAGTTTTTGCCTTTATGTTTTTTTTCTTTTTTTTTTTATGTGAAGGTTTGGCTAGGTTCTAATGGTGTTTGCTCCTTCTCTTACTCTTCTCTACTAACACCATTTTGCTTTTTACCCTCATCTTCTTGATTTGTTAAGTTGATCTTAACAATTAGTATCAGAGCCTTAAGATCTGACACCATAGTGGAAAATCATAAGCTGAAAAACGTGGAAGAACACCGCAAGAAATTGAAGGAGCGAATGTAGATCCTTCAACAAGAATTTCAGGAATCCTTAGCCGATCAACAAACTAAATATCAAGAACAATTTGATGAACAGAACAAGATGACTGATCAGATTAGTACACAAATTGAAGCCATATCGATTCAATTTCAAACGTTCCTTGCTAATCAAATGACAGGAAAATATTTAGGAAGCACTTCCAGAGGAATATTACAGACTCCAGCAAAGGGCAGTCTAGAGGGAATGCTATCAAGGGGAAAAGATCCTGCTAAGGGAGATTAAACCTATGGCTAGGAGCAACAGAAAGTGGTGCATAATGCTACCCTTCCAAGAATGGATCTGACAATATTTTGGGGAGATAATCCTAGGGGTTGGTTGAGGAGGTGCAAGAAGTTTTTTAAGCTCAACACAACTCCTTTTCAGCAATGGGTAGAACTGGCATCTTCTTATCTAGAGGGAAAGGCAGAGATTTGGTTTGAAAGCTAAATGTGTGGAGTGGAAGGTATTATTGATTGGGAAGAATTCTCAGGAGCCATATGCAGCCGATTTGGTAATAGAACTGACATTGTAGAGGAATTTAACAAGCTAATGCAAGAAGGTGATGTTGTTGAATATGTGAAGAGGTTTAGGAGTTAAAGTGACTAATGCATTCATTAAATTCCTTACTATCCTACTATATCTCCAACTTCATAAGTGGATTAAAGGAAAATAGCAAACTTATGTTGAAGATATTAAAACTGGTGACATTAATGATAGTTTTTGATCAAGTTAAATGGCAATAGGAGTCAAACAATGTGTTGTTGGCAAGAAAAAACAAGTTCATGCCCAGGCCAGCAACTGTGGTGCAAACAGAGAGACGGATAGGTAATCTTCAAACCAATTATATGAACGATAACCAACAAAAACAAAAAGTTCCAGAGACCATGCATGAACAAAGGCAAAGACTGGGGTAGTGTTTCAAGTGTGAGGATAAGTTCATATCAGTGCACAAATGCAAAGTGAAGGAATTACACATGATCAAAGGCAACGAGGAAGACGACAGAGTCAAGGTTTGCCTAGTAGCCATACTAGAAAGGAAACTTATTAAATGAAGACAAATGAGCTGAAGTGGCAGGTTTAATTTAATGGTCCAACTCATTTCTTGAAGACACAACATGGAAAGAACTGACAAAAATTCAATTGCAATTTCCAGAATTCAATATTGACCCTTAGTTCTTCAGATCTGCAGATTCTTGAGTGAAGAATCTTTTCAAGGAAAAGGTATTGTTACGATTCAAGACGGCAAAATAATGATGGGAAACAACAAGAAAAAGGTTGCTGTGAGAAGGCAAAGATGAGCTAAAAGTCGAAAGCGTTAGAGACACGGATTCTGTTAGTTAATTAGAGTTAGTTGGATTAATCTATTAGTAGTTCATATTGAACACTATAAAAGCACATTGTAGGAATCACATTGGATATGAATAGATTGCAGTTCAATTTCGATCTCATCTCTCTCTTTTCTTACTCTTCTCTGCTAACAGCATTCTGTTTCTTACCCTCATCTTCTTGATTTGTTAAGTTGATCTTAACAGAAAAATAGAAGTATAAAAAAAAGAAGCTAAAAGTGTCATTTCATGAAAAATGAGATCCAATTTGATACTACACTCGAAACTAGGCCAAGAGAAAAATACATGGAAGTACCTGATAGTGTCCATGATTGATAATTTTCAACATCCTTTATCGACCAGGGTTATAAGTTATAACAATCTACACTACGATAATTCTGACTAGTTTTGGGGTTAAAAAATGGGGGGGGGGCATTAATGTTATAGCTTTGCCAAGGCTAAAGAACTGATCACTAAATTGCTAAGATTTGGGAATTCAACACCGTAAAATAGACAGGAGGAAGACACTTATGTTCATAAGATCAGAAACAAGATACGTTCTCCCTTGAAGTCAGGAAATTGCATGTTGAATAGATGGAAGCTGCAGCAGCTCTGACAGCCAATTCCTTCTGCAAGCTATCAGCTTTCTCCGTCCTGCAACATTGAAGAAAACTACAGAATTATAAAGGTAACTTGCAGAATATTTGCCACATGAAGAGGCATGAATAAAAGAACGCTGACAAAACAGATTGTGTATGTTGATGAATGTCAACACGATAATTACTCATCACAGTTCCAATGCCCATTATATGAGTTCAATCATGCAATTTAAGATGCTATACCCGATCCAGCCACAGATTTGACAGAAGTATAATGGCAATAATTTACCTGGGGTAACCTAGAATTGCTTTATAGCTCAAATGTTGCAGTCCCTGATCAAAGTGCACTTGCATTTCTTTTACTTGGCAGAACCATCTTTCCTGAAATTCAAACCAGAAAAGAGAGCCTAAATAAGCTTGTTAAGGAAATTAGATTAAAATAATAAACTTTCTATACAATCATAAGCTCCACAGAAGGAAACAATCATAAGCTTGTGAAGATTTATTTAAAAAAAAATCCTATTACATGTAGGAAACAAATTTTGTATTCAGAAACTGTGTTATAAACACAGGCAATTGAATTTGTCCAGTCAGAGGTGTCAAAACCAAAGCATCGCAAATCACAAGAATAACTAGAGTCGAGTTCACACACACATTCCTAGATTACCAGTAGAATTTAATAGCATGAGAAAGAAAAGAAAGTCTCTGCTATCACTCTTACAAGTTGTTTCTCTTCTTCATAAAGTGCTTTATCCAACTGATCAAACAATGGTCTCCATCTCGCTTGATGCAGGGCAGCTGTTGTATTATTGGACACTACTTCTGAAGAACTTTGCATAATATAAGAACTGTCCACTTCAATAGCCGAGAACTCTTTTGATATTAAAAAATGTAACTCGGTAGTAATCACAGCTCGGACTCTCTTCCTGCTTCGGCGCAATGCTGAAAATTTAGAAGATGGTTTATTGCCGTAAGGACATCAAGTAGCATACTAAATAGTAATTAGTAACCATTCACGTTATAAAAGCCCTACCTGCTATTCGTCCTTTAATGTTTTGATGAAGAAGTTCCAACCATTGAGAAGAGACTGAAGCCGCTGAAAGTACAAAAGCAAATTACTTTCAGCTAAGGTGTTCTTTGATTTCAGACTTGTGTAATTCAATGTCATGAATACCCCAATTCTATGGATATATACAATTCATTTAGTGTCTTGCAATTTCTATACCATCTCAATTTCGCATATAAATGTGCATATATTAAATTGTTAATTCCCTCTGAAACAAAAATTAAATACTCACCTCTCACAGAAAGACAACAAACACTGGTGCTGTTTGCTGATTCCTCATTCAGAACCGTTCTAGACTCCTCCAAGGCACTAGTTGATGAAGACAACTTCAATGCCGATACATCATCTTTACTGACAGCGGAGTGTGAAACGAAATTTCTGGCATGTACTGTGCCTACCATGTTGAAATCACCCTGCCCATTGGACATAGAGCACCCACTTGTTTGCTTGCTCCCAATTAAAGAAGTCAAACTCCCATCTCCATGAGAAAAACCGAGTCGTTGTATTCCAGAATCACTCATATTATTGGTTTCTTTAGTTCCAGATTTTAGATGGATTGCTTGTTTACTTTCAAGACAACCATTTTCGAGTTTTTCAGACCTCACCAGGGCCTCTATTATGGAATGGACCTGCTTTTTGTTTCTCACCTGGTTTATGATCCCAGGGTTCAAGCCATTTAGCAGTCCACTTGGAGCAGCAATCTTTGTAAGCTTATCAACCTCCTCTCTCTTTGCAAGCCTATCAACCTGCTCTCTCTTTGCAAGTTCCATCCTTTTCTTGTGAACGTCATCTTCAGGTTTCCTCCCACATTGCTTTGGCATCAGTATCCCTCCATGAGAAGATGACATAAAACCACTTTGAATTGAAATCCCTCCATGTGAAGATGAGAGGAAACCATTTTGCTTCACCTCCTTCCACATTCTTAATGGATCTTTTTCCTGCACTGGACCAGTAGTACTACCACACTCAGAAACATCCCTTGACTTATCCTGATCCTTGTTAGTTCGGAACAGTTCCTGGCTCACAGAGCTATCATCCTCTGCATTCAGATCCAAACCAATGCCAACAGAGGTTACACAATTATTGCCATGTTTGTCCTCATGCTTCTTGAGCAAGGGGACTTCATTAAAATTATCAGCATGTTCTACAATATCATTTCTCACCAAATTATTAGCAATGCAAGCTTCACTATTAAGATCCAGTGGCCTAGAAGCAGTGGTGACCTCAACTGATAATGTGGTCCTTCCACGTCTTTCTGCTTGATATGCATCGAGGTCCAAGGTTACAGGCACACTGGTAACTTGGGACATCTGTTCACTAAACTTAAAGTGGTCACTGTCTTCTTTGTTTTTCAAGCGACTGGAGCTTGCTTCTGTGGCATTATAAAGTACAGAAGAAAGGGCTTTAACATATGTGAGTCAGAAGTTCAATAGGCATCGTAATTTGTTTTTAATTAAATGTTTCTTGTTGGTCTTGTTCTCACATTATTGAGCCAGCAAGCATTTTATTATTTCATTAAGAAGTTCTGCTCCAATTTCAAAAGTGCAAATAAAATAACAACATAAAGGGATATGTGCAATCTTTAAAAGCAGGAACGCAGAAAAGCTCCAATTTTGAAAATGAAAAAGCAGACATATTACTAGGAGTACTAGATTGTCTGTTGCACTTCCACTTAACTGCATTTTAACATACCAGATACACCCAAATTCAGTATAAAAAAAAACCTAACAGTAACAGCAAATAATTAACATATTTAAAAATATTACCTTTAGACCCCAGCAGAGATTCAAGCTCACGCATTTTAATCTTTTTTTGAGCAACTTCTGATTTCTCTTTCAACTCACCACCTGTTCGCTTCTCATCAGCCAACTAAAAACAACCCAAAATCAGGAAAACCAAAAACATAAACATAAAACTTCTCAAAAGCACCCAAGAAAGCGAGAAACCAACCTTGGAATTAGATCTAGGTCTCCCCGCGTCACCTCGATCTTCCATTACCTTGAGCCTAATTTAAAATTTAAGAATTTGAGTACCAAACTCAAGAACCCAAAGGAAAAGAAAAAAAAAAATTGAACTTTAGCAACAAACCTATTAGTCGAACTTTTACAAAAAAGATTATAACCCAATTCGATTAACAACTCTAGCATCAAACCCAAAAAACAAAACTTCAAAAAGGAAAAATTCTTGAACCCCAATAAAAATGAAGACTTGAACCAAAAAGCAAAATTAAAGAAACACCCATACAAGATTCACTAACCCTTTGGCCCAATCTTGATTTCTTTCAAAAGGGTATCTACGTTAAATACTTTTACTTGGGTTTGAGAGAGAGAGAGAGAGGTGGTGAGTTAGGGTTTTGAACTAGGAGATGGAGTGGCTTGATCCGTGTTTTGAATTTACAGGGTGAGAAAGAGAGCACTTTTGTTTTGCCTATTTGTTGTCTGATTTCAATTTACTGCTACATTAAGAATTTTATTTTTTTTTTCATTTCAAATTCAAATACGATGATGTTGGAGGGATGCTTGTTTGGCCCCATCTTTTTCCCACTTTTTTTTTTATTATATGCTATGTAGTTAATTAGTATAGCTTAGTCTTGTGGTTTAGTAAAACTTATAAATTAGTCCTTGTAGCTTCAGAAATTATTTATAATAATCCTTGGATTCTTAATTCATTTATAATTTAGTTCTTTCATATGTTCTTTTCTAGTTTCATTTTGTTTTTGTTTTTTTAGAAAAAATTAAAAAAAAAAGTAAGAGGGGAAGGTTTTGTAAGAAAACAAGGCAATTTTTTAATAAAAAATTGCTATATTAAAGATGATCAACATTATTTAATGAGTTATTTAGTTATTTTTTATACTATAAATATTAATTAAATAGTTTTGATAAACTATAAATATTAAATATCTCTTCCTCTTGTGCTTGTTTTGGCTTTTTATAATCATAATCTCATCTTTTTTTTTCTTTTCTTTTTATCTTTTCCTCTCTATTTTTATATTTTAACATATTATTCAAACTGAGACTTTTTCTATCCTTTCCTGTTAACAAAACATTTTTCTTGATGTTGCTCCTCTTACATGATGCATTAATCAAAAATTTAAAATTCTATCAAATTTTATTTTAAATTCATTTCATTCCGTTATGAAAATATTATATGATATTGTAACATATATATTTTATAATAACCAAACTAACTTCTACTGGCAACTCAATTCAAGATCTTTCATGGATTGTTGTTTATACTTTCATAAAAGGAACTTTGAATAAAAGTGATTAGGTTAAAAGTTGCATCAAAATCTAACTAAATGAATTTAGTATTTTCACACTAAATTTATTATGAGGACAATCCTATTAAATACTAAAATTATAAATTGCTTCAATGGTTTGTAACAAATAACAAAATTTATCGTGAAAGTGACATTACAAACACCTACTCAAACATATTAAACTACACTATTAATATAAGCTGACAAGGAAATAAGATACAAAATAGCCTAACTATCAAGATTTTAAGTTCACACCAACACTTTTCAATTATTATTACATGTAATGAACTAGTTTGCATTAAATATATTCAAAATAAACATCAACATAAGATTATAGGCCTTAACTCAATTAGACCAAAAAAAAAACACTACATATTTGAGTATGTACATAAATAAGTTTATTGCCAACCAAACCAACCACAATCATAAAATGAAATACAATGATGGAAACAAATGTGTGACCTAATTATAATTGATCAATATGCCAACTTATATAGTTTCAAAAAGCTCGCAATTACATACCTCTTTTTTGTTCCAAGAGTTGAAAAGCTCTAAAGAGTAGTTGCATTTGTAATAGATTCAATTGGCGTATATAATAGATCTTGTAATGTTATTTGTTGATTATCATCATTCCTTGATCAATATAATCTAAGCAAGAAATGAGGTTGTTTAATATGTAACATTTATGGGGTTTAATATGCAAGGTTTGTGCGTATTAGGCCTTATTATAACAAAAAATACAAGGCTTGTGTAGCTTGGGCCTTATTATATATAAAACATATAAGGCTTGTATGAATTAAACTTCATTATATACAAAGCATGGGCTTTATACTATTGTCTTATCCAATTTTGGATTTAAATTAGTTACTTATATGGATTTAATTTAAACTCATTAGCTAATTAGGGTTTATTTTGTAAGCCATATTATATAAAAAGCTGAAATAACATTAAAAAGAGAATTTTTTTGTTGTCATTATTGATTGAATAATGTAAGTGTTCTTCTTCTTCGTTTTGAACTTCTAGGACTTATTAAAGATATCATCTTTATGATATATAACCATACACCTTTGGTTCTTGGTTCAAGTCATTGAGTTAGGTTCTCTAATATGATTTTATCTTTCTTAGGTGAGTATTCTAACTCTTGATTATGGGTTTCAAGGTTTAGCCTTTCGGGTTTGTATCATTTATGTTTTGACAATCTGTATTTTTAGTGAATAAAATTCTCTTTCTAGATGCAACCTTCATATATCTCAAAATATACATAACTGCATTCATATATTTCTCTCTCGGATTATGTATAAATTGACTAACAATACTCAATGTATATGCCAAATATGTTCTCATGTATGCAAAGTACATTAATCTCCCTACAATTCTTTTATATCTTCATTTATCAGTTAGTACCTAATTAGACTCGGTATATAACTTCAAGCATTCTTCTATTAGTGTATTAACTAGTTGACATAATGACATTGTAACAACCTGGCTTTTCAAGCCTAAAACAACAGTAAAATTTTTTTCTTTGTACTTGACACACATCGTGTCGGTAATCGGTGAACATGTTCCCTTCACATCATTAATATACAATCCACACATCAAAAACAATCAATATTTTATTTAAAAGTGAATCTTGCATAAACTCATAATATTATGTTTGCATGATTAGAAGTTCGCATTTAAAATATACATGCATAGACATGAGTTTGTATTCTATCCTACAAATAGTCATCATGAATTTAATCTAAAAGGATCTAATAATAGTTATGCATTCAGTATATTGATTCATATAAAATACATCATGATTTAGAATGCAACTATATGATTCCTTGCAAAAGTAGGTTCTCGTGTATTGAGTTTTCTAGGCACCTTATTGGTATGACGTCCCTACTACAATACAAAACATTTACAAGAATGCAATTACTTAATAATAATAATAATAATAATAATAATAAACGGTTTGGTAGTTTAATGAAGCATTAACATTATCTCATGTTTGAAACGTGACATTTATAGTTCCTTCATGTTCTTGGTATACACAACTTGTAGTACATATAGATGCACCAATTTTTACAATCAGCCATAATCTTAAATTCGGCCATCCTCTTAAGACATCATTTCTCAAGGTTAACCGTTCACTTACCCCCGCCATCCCCTTTGAATACCATTATCCAAAACTAATCATGCATTTGTCGTGGTCATCCATTCGGATGCCATTAGTCAAAAATAATCATTCATTTGTCCCGGTCATCCATTCGGATGCCATTAGCCAAAGCTAATCATTCGTTTGTCCCGGTTATCCCTTCGGATGCCATTAGCCGACGCTAATCAATTGTTTGTCCCGGTCATCCCTTTGGATGCCATTTAGCCAAAGCTAATCATTCATTTGTCCCCACCATCCCTTTGGGTGCCATTAGCCGAAGCTAATCAATTTTTTGTCCCGGTCATCCTTTCGGATGCATAGCCAAAGCTAATCATTCGTTTACATTTAAGCATTTGACAGTCTGATATCTAAATTAACACAATACAGTAACAATCATGATAAAGTATTTTCATTATTCAACATTATTTAAAAGGAAGGTGAAAGTCACCTACCTGTAGTAGAGGCTCTACCCGTGCTCCCTTGTTGCTACTGTTGCACCACACCAATGGTTCCTCCTGCAGTCACAGACTCATCTCATAAATTTTCCTCATTCAATGATATGTTTTATAATAATCATATCAATAGCTAATAAATATTTCTTTCAATCATTTCTTTCTTTATATCTTACGTTTTTCTCATTACATCCATTAATGTTGTCATCCTTTATCCAACCATAGTTATCATTCCTTCAGGCCGATATTACAGAGAATCCATATTCATCCATTACTCATATGTTACTTTCTATGCATGTTCATTTCCTCATAATAACATACATACATATATAATGTATATTTTCAGAGTTAGTATCTTAGTGTGCAAGTATTCGTATGACTCAATTCTTTTATATTCTTACATATGGTATTCACATAAAAGTCTATTGTTACTGTCTAACTTTGAATTATTACTGTTCAACCGTTACTGTCTAAATATTGAACTGTTACTGTCTAGATATTGAACTGTTACTGTTCAACCGTTACTGTTTAGACATTGAATTGTTACTGTCCAAGCGTTACTATCTAGACATCGAACTATTACTGTCCAACCATTACTGTCTAAATATTGAACTGTTATTGTCTAGACATTGAACTGTTACTGTCCAACCATTACTGTCTAAATATTGAACTGTTATTGTCTAGACATTGAACTGTTACTGTCCAATGGTTACTGTCTAGACATTGAACTGTTACTGTTTGAACACTCATCAAATTTTTAACTATATCTAGATTTATAAAGCTCTATTTCAAACAAAATTAGTCTCGTTAGAAAGTTAATACACGAGGCTACAAGTTCTCTGGAGGAAAGAGAACTCAGTTTTGCCTCTGAGGTAATCAAAATTTCTCATCAACACACTACCCTACAAGGTTTGTCCGGACCCAATCTCGGTTGATGACCCATAGCTGGAGTTTTACAACTTCATATTGAGCAAGACCAATTTCCTTAGTTAGCTAACATCCAAAACTACAATTACTATGATAAACTTGATCCTAATTCTCTCATCCTCTTACTCGAATTCTCTTCAAAAGTCAGGAGACGAATCTGTCCAGATTCATCAACATTTCCATTTACACACAACATCCACAATTTAACTTTTTTTCTTTTATCTCAATCCTTGACCATATCACATATCATTTAAGAGTGTAAAAAAAAATACCTTTATAAGAGCAAATTTATCTTATTTATTTAAATCTTCCCTCTGAACGTCAAAATAAAACATTCTTATCGATTTTACAAACTTTCCGAACAATATTCTTCTAAACACAATCCTTGACAATAGTTTCAATCAACCATAAATAACAAATGAATAATATTCAAAACAATCCATACTGTCAAGTTATAATGCATTATTATGAATATAACATATCCAAATATTAACTTCATCGAATGGTGAAATTTCTAGAAATATGGGTTTCACCGAACTGACCTCAAATTTGCAAACCTACTGTGCGAGAAGCACAACTTCTATAGATAATGTGTGTTTATGATCTCCACCATTCAGAATCTAGATAGAATCAGGCAAAACAACATATCCAAATTATAGCCTAATCCAACGGTGGTTGAAGGAGACAACAGATAGCAAAGAAGATTGTCCAGAAGTTTATTTTCCCAGATATTTTCCTCCCTCGATACCTCTCAAACGGGGACTGATATAGAAAATCCCTCTGGTGAAAATGTACACGACATGGATGAGAATAACATATCCAAATATCGTTCTGATCCAACGGTGGAAGGTGGAGTTATAGCTCTTGGATGTTCTGCCATCAATATGTCTTCTCTCCAGCCTCTCTCTAAACTCTCTCTTACTCTTGCCAGTCCCTCCAAGAGAGAAAATAGAATGATATTTATAGTTCTAACATCTTGTTAATTGCACATTTATCCCCATCTCTTTTTATCATTTGTACATAAACTCCCAACCTTCTATTATTTGAATATGGACCTTTCTTGATCTTATGTATTCATTTTGTCATCACAAATGTTTTTCTTTTCAATAATTTAGTACTATATTCACTTTTCATTTCATTAATTTTACTATTTTTATCTTGATTTAGGTTTCTTTAATTTAATTTAACCCATTTTACTATTGGTTAAATTTCTCATCTTTTAATAACCCAGAAAAATTATAACCGGGGGTTTACAGACATCCTAGTCTCTTATAGAAAGATTTAAGGCATATATTTTTTTAGATATAAAGGTTACTTTATGAGATTGAGACATTTTGATTCTAAGTAAATATTTCAAAAGACCTAGATCTTTCATTTCAAATTTTCTAGCCAAGTAATCTTCAAGATCATTTTATATAACCACTATATCATCAATATATATAATGAGTATTGTATATTACCCCCATTATTTTTTCAAGAATAATATGTGATTTGAATTGCTCTGATGGTAAGCTATGGATCTTATGAACCTTCAAAACCATGCTTTCAAAGAATGTTTCAATCCATGCAATGATTTCTTCAACTTGTATACCTTCTGATTGTGCATTTCAGGAATCATATAACCTATTAAGAGATCCATGTAGACTTCTTTAGATAATTCACCAAAAAAGTATTTTTCACATTGAATTATTATAATAGCTAGTCTAAGTTCTTAGCTAAATTTAATAAGACTCATATTGTGTTAATTTTGGCTATAAATGTAAATGTCTCTTTGTAATTGATCATGAGTGTAACCTTTCACTACTACTCCCTGCTTTAAAGCATTCAATTATGCCATCAAATTATACTTTAGCATGTAAATCATAGTTGGTTTATTTTTTGGTGGAGGACCATGAGTTCTCAAGTTCTATTTTTGCAGGGATTTCATCTCTTTATTCACAATTATTTTTCAACTCGGGTCAACTAAAGCTTCCTACATATTGTTAGGTATAGATACAAAAGATAATTAATTTCTAAATGATATATTTAATTTTGATAAATGATGGTTAGATATATAATAACTCATATGATATTTAATTTAACTAGAAAGTTTAAGTCAGATGTTGGTTTAGGAATACTTCTAATGTGTTGATAAGGTAATTTTCTGACTAACTTAGATATTAAGTTAGGAACATCATTAACTATTGGTTTGGTATATCATTTGCGATGGATTCTAACTCTAACGAAGCATTTTTTAGAGTCACATCTTCATCTTTTAAGTGTTTATCATCTTTTCATTTAAGACTACAACACTTAAACTCAATTCACCTTTTTCTTGATTGTCTAATCTAGCTTGTTAATTGTCACTTCTATAATCCAAATTTATATCTAGAAAATTATAATTTATAATCTGAATTTCATTTTGATATTCCCTCTAGAGTTTTGTGAAAAACAACATCCATTGTGATAAAATATTTGTTAAGTTGGAGGATGATAACAATGGTACCCATTTTAATGATTGAAATACCCAAGAAAAACACATCACAATTCTTAAATAGTCAACTTGTTACACTGACGTGTATGGAGGTATATTAACTATAAAACCCACAAAATTAATAGCAATGTAGGCTTTTATTTTCAATTTTATCCTTAAATGAATTAATTTAACCCTTTAATTTTGTTGATTGTTTTCAGTTTAATCCTTGGTTTCAAAAATTATGTATTTTTGGTCAATTTTGCCATAATTGTTTTTTTCAATTTCATTCTTGATTGAATTAATTGAACCCTTAGATTTGGCTACTTGTTATAGATTCATCCCTGATCCTTTAATTCTTTTAATTTAATCCAAATCAAACCATTTTTTTTCAAACCATTTATCCTTAACTTGATACAAAAAAATTAAATAAACACAAGTGATGAAAATAATGATTTTTATTATTATTTTTGGATTTGTTTTATATTTTTATATAAAAAAATATAGTTAAAGTTGGGTTATCATAACTGCCTCTTCTTTAAAATTCTTATGGTACATAGTCATTAAAAACTCCATTTCATATACTTTGACTTTGGTGTATATGAATTTTGCTTTAAGAAAGGAATTTAACAAAAATGATTTCCACCTTTAATAATGTAGGATATAGTTTATCAAAGCCTAAGAAGATTTTTTTATTTGATTTGATATGGGTTTTTAATGCGATTAGAATGTTTTTTTTTTTGGTGTGTGTGGGGATATAAACAAAGTTGTAAAGGTTTATGAGGTTTTTTCATGTTTTTGGATTAAAAATTGTTGGAATTTGAGGTTTTGAATTCAAAAATTTGAACCATAATTTTCTAGTCATTAGAACAACTTTATGTGATAAAAAAAGATGACAAATGAATAATTAAAAAAATAGTGTGGATGATGTATCTTCCATCATTTAAGAATAAAAATTTAAAATTAAGTGTATTTAGTTTATCATGTTAACCAGGTGTACAGACCAAATCTTTTAACTTAAAAGCGTCTAATCCTTCACCTTTTTTATCTTATTTTTTTTCTCTTTCCGTATTTATAATTAAATTATTTTTAAATATATTTATTTAAATGATATCTAAATAAGTATCTAATTATATCATTATTTTCAAATAATATTAGCATCTTTTATGGTAAGATTAACATTTGCTTTGATTAATTATATATGAACCTATTATGCATAATTTTTTTAAATATGATTGAAATATGTATTTTGTTTTTAATATTATATCTTAAATGTTTATATACTTTTTCTCAAGTTTATTATTATTATTATTATGTTTTAATACACTCGAGTCCAAATTATTAATTTATTAATTTTTTATTTTTTATTAAACTCACTTTTAAGATTATGATAAGTTTTTGTTTATATATATATATATATATATATATATATATATATATATATATATATATGCGCGCATTAATAACAAAAACATCATATCATATTAAGAATGCATTATATTTTTTTCTACATAATTAAAAATTTTATATTTCTTATGAAAATCTATTTTTTATTTTATTTTATTTTATTAAGGGTATGCTTCAACTTTTCAATTCTCAATTAATATTCTTCATGATACTAGAAAACATGTTCATAATATCATGTTCATACTAGAAAACATAAACATGTTCATAATTTCATCACATTCTTCTCTTATATTATAAATTAATTTAGAATCATACTTACGTAATGCAAGTACTTGGGTAGCTAATGCTAAAGATAATTAAATGACGTGGTAGTTCCCTGATAATATTGGCATTGTGCTGTACACATTGTTGCGGGTAAATATATAAAATTTATTTAAATATTTTAATTAATTTAAAAAATTACATTAATGAGATTAAAATAATATTATTAATTGTGAAAGATTTTTTTAAATTTAATATGCATTTTTAGTATTTAATACCATGTGTGTATTTTAAATTTGAGTTTAAATATATCCTATGAATATGTTAAATTTTGGTCAATAAAAAAAACACTCAACTAATTATTTATTTCACAAAAATCTAATTAACATAGTCAATAATAAAAATAAAAATAAAAATAAAATAAATTAATACTAAAAGGGACGTTTGATTTTAGTTAACGAATCCATATAAAAATCATAATATAGACGTTTCTCATTGAGACAATAAATAAATAAATAAATTGTGAAGCTGAGATTATTTGATAAAGGAGCAAAATTCAAGATATAATTTATTATTAGAAAACTTAGAGGTGATTATTTTTTGTTCGGTTCGGTTTTTATTAAAAAGTAACCAAACCGGTTTTTTTCAAAAAAACCAAACCGACCGGTTTCGGTTTGATTCGGTTATTTTATAACAAAAACCGGTTTTTTCAGTTTGGCTCGGTTCTTTCTAGTTTAGCTTGTTTTTTTCGGTTCGGTTTTTTCAATTTCAAGCTTATAAAACCAAAATTAAACCTAACCGATTGATTTTTTTAAAATTTTCATCGGTTTAATTGGGTTTTTTCACAGTTAAGTTTTTTTTATTATTTTTTTCCGGTTTTCTCAATTTAATTGGTTTTTTGGTTTTTTTACTCACCCCTAAAAAAACCTATCTATTTAAAATAAAAAAAAAAATACTATACTATCCTATATTTAAACACTAAATAAAAAAAAAATCTAAAATTTTCCGCAAGGTCGCGGCCTTGCTTGCCTCCCTCTAATTCCGGCCCCCTATGTAGACGAGATTAAGGCAACAAAGATCTTATGTTTGAGCTAGATTTACATGACTCGAATATTAAAAAGACATAGATAAGCAATGTGTCGCCTATTACTTTCGATGATTTATTGATTTTGACATCTCAAACTTAATTTTAACTCTATTTACCCCAAAACATTTTAAAACTCTTTTTTAATCTCTAGGCATATTTTAATCAACTCAATAAACTCAAAAAACTAATTCTTTTTTATCTTTTCTCTCTCGTTCATTTTTTTTAATTTAATGTGGGTATTCGGGCAAGTTTACGTACACTTCGACTAATCCCACGGGCCCTGAAGTTAATAATTATATAAGCCTCCAGTGGTTATCATATGAACAACCACAAGAATCGAGTCTAAAATCACAGAAAAAACAAACCTTTTAATCCCAAATTTTTACTATTATACCATGTTATTTCTTTTCTTCTCTTTACATCCAAGGACCTCGTTTAAATACACCAAAAACCAAATCACTTTTTTTAGGGTTGAGTTAAGAGCTGTGAGGAGGGAACGAGAGATCGATCAGATGGCGAAGTTCAACGTAGTGCAGAAGAGAAGAAGAGCACAAATAGCAGAGAGCAAGAGAGCAATACACGGAGACCCATTAACTAAAAAGCTTAAGAACAAAACCCAGCCCCTCATTCTCTCTGGCAAGCGCAAGCGCAAGCTCTTTAAAAAATGGCGCAGAGTATGCTTCATTTTCTTTTCGATTACTTTTAACAACTCCTATATATTGTAATTTTTTTTCTCTGTCTTGTCTTGTCTTGTGACTGCTTTGCAGGAGCAGAAGGAAGCTGTAGATAAGGGTTTGGTCACTATGCAAGACGTCGAGATGGCTTTTGCTCCAGGTTTCTCTTCTTGATTGATGTCTGTCGGCTACCTGGGAAAAGAAATCTAGATATTCCAAAGAATTTTTGTTGCTGTGGGGGTGGAATTGGCTTAACTCACACCATGCTAGAAATTATTGTCAAGATTTTCAAAGTCAATGCTTGTCCGTATTTACCTTTTTCGGAAATATGCAAGTTTCTGTCTGGCCCTCCAGAGCATATTTGTTAAATAACCCTTGACAGTTGTTTTACTTATTGCAGGAGAGGTTACAACCAAAGATGCCAAAAGAACACCTACTAGATTTCACATGAACAAAGGCAAGAAGCTTAAGCGATTGAAGCGCATATGCAAGTTTATGTTCGAGTAGAAGTTGCATTCTGCCGATGCCAAGTTCTGTACCTTTATGATTTATCTATTTCTTTACCCTCTTTCACTTTGATTCTGTGCAATTCTGTGACACCTGTGTACATTTGCTTCTCAATACAGAGGTAAGAACAAGACAAAGCCTGAAGTTTTGGTGGATGTCATGGTAGATGACACATATGAGGCAGGGCGTGGTATGGCAATAACTGATCTGTTTCCTGGAGGACACAACTGTACAGACTAATTTGCATGATAATGTAGGAGGCAAGGTTTGCACTTTCACTTTACGAGAGAAAAATCATGGATCCCAACGAGTTAGCTACAAGTAATGAAGAGGACTAATGGAATTTGTGCCTCTGAAATGAAAGAATGTGATATGATGTTACAGATTCCTTATTAGGGCACTTCCATGCGCTAAGGATATTTACGTAGCTATAATCTTTTTCAACAAGCATTGAAATGAATTTTGTTGCTATATGAAACTCTGCTGCCATTGCTCCTCCTTTTTTTTTTCAAGGAAAAACGAGTTGATACATAATTTGTATTATTGTTCTGCCTCTTGTTGAATCTGTTTGGTTCTGAAAAACAGGGGGGAAAACACGATGCTCTTTCACAGTGCCACACCTATATTTCTTCATTCAATTCCATGAACTTGGGCTTCTGCTGCTGCTGACATAAAAACATCCCTTTTTATTTCTTGAGATGCAACCCACAAGGGTTTGTCTATTCTTTATACATGAACCCTTGTGAGGATTTCACACAATTTTAGTAGTTCTTCCACTTCCAGCATAAATTTTTTTATTTGTGCTTCATAAAAAGTAACAAAATATTGATGAATCATTATCTTGATGATACAAGATAATAGAAGGTTACTTTATCTCATATAAAAAGATAACACGAAGGGATAAAAAAAATAAAAGAAAAGATAGAATTGAATAATTATACAGGCAGTGCTTGCATATTGCATACAACTTCAAAAGAGAATTCACTTTTACTAAAGAAAAATAAAGAGTTTATAAAGCCTAAGTCGGTAAATGATACAATGACCACACTTTCTTTAGAAGGAATTAAGAAAAACAAAATATTATGGTGGCTTCGTTGCTTTATTTCATCGGTAATTTAACAATCCCAAAGGTTTTTTTTTTAAACTTACATGTGTTACAAACAAAATAAAAACAAACCCAAAAAAATAAAAGATGTGAAATGTGAAATGGGGATTTATGTTCTAAACTCTTTTTTTGAATGATGTAATCTTATTGAATTGGAAAAAAGAGTGTGATAAAGATAAGTCCTAGTAAAGTATAAAAAAATCAAATATTCTACTAAATTCACCTTTTTTTTAGAGTTTTTTTTTTTAGCATAAACCTTTTAAAAAAATTATCAATTCCCTCTCTCTCTTTGTAAGAGAGGCAGGTCCTCATTTAATTTTTATTTTATTAATATACTTTTTACTTGATTGAATTAGGAATGAGATTTATAGAAATAACCATAGAAACAATAGAACTCACTATTTATTTATCCATTTCTATTTACTACTTAATTACTAATTTTTATTTACTATATTTTTCTTTGATACCTAGTACCAATAAAATTTCTTATTTCAAGGCAAAATGCTTATTAAAACTATTGTATTGCTTTTTTTTTACCCAACATTCTACTTCTATTATTAACCACATCTCACAAACCATGTCTAAAAAGTGAAAGTTAAGATACTCTTATTTTTGTGACCCTAGCAAGAAGAAGAAAATTTTTCATGTTGGGTCCTTATATCCATGGACGGATCCAGCATGTGGGCACTTATCCACGTTGCCTAAAAAAAAATGAATTATATATCATATTGAAATCGATAACTAGTGTCGACAGATAGAAAACTTAGGAAAAAAAAATTAAAATAGATGTGTTTGGAGAAAGAGAAAATAATTCTGATGAATTATAATGAAAATAAAAAATAAAAGTTAAGAAAGAACTGCAAAAAAAAAAAAATGTTGGTTTAAACCTCAATTAAAAATTGATAACGTTATTGTGAAACTATGGTAAGCTTATAAATAAAACGAATGATGAAATGGAAAAAAAATATATTTTGGAATTAGAAAATGGTCTTTGAGTACTTAGTAAAATAACTGATATGGTTCTAGAAATGATTGAATAAGAAAATTCAAATTTTGACATAAAATTACCTACCGACCAGTTTTATACTATTGAATATAACTTTCAATTCGATAGTCGGATTGGATTAAAACTTTATGAGAATTTTTTTGACACATTGCTCTATCTTGAGTTAAACTTTTGGGGTAATCTAAGTTTGGAAATATAATGCGAGAATATCATTAATCGAACAAAAAATAACATATAGGCAAAAAATAACATATAAACATATTAATGGTATTTTTATAAATAAGCTGGGAAAATTGAAAATTCATCTTCTTTTCCCCCTTTACACTACCAGCTAGTGTTGAAAAAAATTAAAAGAGAAAAAACAATTTAGGGCTTCCTTACTAAAATTTTAGAGAGAAACCAAGACTTTAAGACAAAATAGATGATGAAGTAAGTATTGAACACATCTAACTCGAGAATTGAGAGGAAAATCAAGTAAGAAAAAGAGAGTAGACATATAATAAGAGGAAAAATGAGAAGGAACAGAAAACTTCAACTAATTAATATTCAGAATTCATATCATTATTATGTAAGATGTTATAAACTCAATTGTATAATTTTAAGAAAATATTAACAAAGTTTTTATAAAATTTTTAAATTTTGAATTAAGGTTCTTAAATGTTAAATTAAAAAAAGGTGAAATTGTAAAAATATAATGTTCTTGGGATGAAATAAGATGTAAATGACTCTAAATAAAATATAATTGAAAAAGAAAAATTGGATGTTCATGGAGAAAATAAAACCCGTTATTTAAGGAGAGATGAGAACTTTTAGGATCAAAATAAATGTTTGTTAGCTATGTGTATTTAGAATGTATTGTTGTGTTGATATATATTGAAATGGATTTAATTATATTATATTATTTAGTTGTAGTTGGATTTTTAATGTTAATTTGAAAAATAATTGAGAAAATTTAATAAAATAAATAATTTATAGTTATATGTTGATTGATTGAAATAAATAATTTATGATTAATTATTGGTTAAATAATTATTTAATTATTTATATCGAAAAAAGAAACCTGAAAGTGTTTGAAAGTATTGATAAGAGAAGATTAGTTTAACATCTTGTTAGAGCCCTTGAACTCTAAAAACTAGTTGACAAACACACCGGTTGCTGCTACAAATCTGATTCCTCCTGTTTTAACTGGTGTAGTTTGGCGATTCTTGCTCCAAAAGAAATCCAGACTCCTCTTCTTTGAGAAGGTTGAAAGCTTGAGGGAAGGAATAACTCTAGGAAACTGGCAGCAGCAATTAAACCAAGTAAAAATGGGTAACAAAGGGGATGAAGTTTGGCTGATTCCTAGGGTTTTCTTGTTGCTTTTTCTCGCCCATTTCGGGTAGGGTTTTATAGGAGAAATGGGATGGTAGGAAAGCCATCCATATTTTCGATTGAAGCTAAGGACGTCCTCTTGTCTGGTTTTGAGAGCCGGCAATGGGAGGACGCCACAACTTGCAATCTTGGCTCGTATTTTGCAGGGAGCCTTGGAGATCAAGACAGGAGAAGATCATGCTAGAGTTGTAATACACAATCCATGCTGCAAGGTAGGCGGGCTCTTTGTCTTGTTTGATGGAGAGGTAAGGGAGAATCAAGCTTGCAATGTTGGTGCTCTCTCAGACTCTTCTTCGTAAAAATGGTTGGGAAGAAGGGAGAAGACAATTAATAGTGACGTGAAACGACATCGTCTTCTTCTTTGTTAATTATTTCTTATTTTTCTCCTGTTGTGCTCAAAGTGATGCCGTTTAATATGAAACCCAAAGTTTCAATTAAAACGCGCGGCGTCGTTTCATCAGCCTTATTTCCTTTAGGGTTTCAATTTGGTCCCTCGATCTTTTTTCGGTTTTAGTCTTTGATTTGTGAGAATTCTCAGTTGAGTCCCAAATCAAATCAAATTTTAAGAATATTTTTAATTTCACCCCTAGTTATCCTTAATTAGACTTTTAGACTTCAAAGTACATTACAAAATGGTCTTGATCTCGTAATCATTTAATTTGTTCTTTAATTGGATCTTTAAACTTCAAATTGCTTTCACTTTTACCACTAATTGAGTCAATTTCACCCCTCAAATTGCCATGTCCATTACGCTTCAATCGCTGGACATTTAATTCTTTTAATTTTGACCACATCAACTCTTGATCTTGATTTTTTTTCTCAATTAAGCTTCTAATTGAATCAATTAAGCCATTTTAATTCTCCATCTCTTTCATTTAGGTTATTGGCTGTTCAATTTATGTAATTTCATCTTGATATTCAGTTTTATTTTGAGACCCTCAACCAGACTCCTGAAATTTACTAGCCTGTTCGTTTTTATTCTCAATCATTCAATTTGTACAATCTTGACCAATCTCAGTTTATTTTTCAATTTTTCTTCGGCAAGACTTCAAAATTGCTTGTGCTCATGATGTTGTAACAAGGTGTAACTTAAACCGTTGCCTGTTTTTGATACCTGCTGAAAGAGAAGAAGAAGAAGAATAAGGTCATCTTATAAATTCAAACTGAATTAGCCGTTGCAGATCCATACGCACCGTTTTAATTATAGCCAAATGCACCGTTTTAGTTTTGTTAAATAAGTATCACTTTTAGTTGTACGCACCGTTTTAGTTTTCCTTCTAAAGGCTCCTGAAACCCTACAGAAAGAAGAAAGCTATATATACATGCATTGTAACAGACTGAAGGATATAGCGAATGAAACTGAAAGACTTGTGGTCTCTTAGATTTCGGGAACCAAACAAACTTTTCCCACCTCTTCATGCCAGTTTCAATGGCGGAACATTAAGGAGTTTCCCTAGCCCATTCCTCTCATCTAACCACCAATGTCATCACTAGATTTTTAACCCAAATACATATTTAAGAAAATGATTTAAATGGTTTTTTCTTGGGGTTTTTCTAAAAGAAAAAAAATTAAAAAAGAAAAAAAAAAAAAAGGGGGATCCAACACATGGTGTCATTATACATGGTAGTGATAGTGGCAAAAGTAGTTGTATTAGGGGGACTTATTTTTGACAAGGTAGGTTTTCATAGACATGACTTCAATCCCTCACTAAACAACTAATAAAGGTGAAACAATTATTTGCAGAGAGATTTTGTAGAGATATACATGGATGGATGGATATGGATGAATTCATATACAAAAGGGGTGGTCCAGTGATGCTGCTTTATATCAAGTCTCAGTCATCTTCTTTCGGCACCTCGAGCTCTGGCAGTAGCTCAGCTCGTAAATGAAATTCGTGGCCGTGGTGGACCCTCAAAAGTTCAAAAAAATATTAAATAAATTAAATTAAAAAAAAAAAGGAGGAAAGAAACGAGCCTGAGATTCCATTCCTTGAGCACAAAATCATGGTTCTTGGTGTTCCATATTCTTCTACTCCACTTGGGAAATATGCAGGGAAGAGTGGACTTTAAACTATCATGTTCTCTCTATAATATGCACTACTGCTGGCTTCAAAACTTCTCCTTGAGCCAATAATAGTTTGATAGGAAGCAAGACAGAGGCATTCAACTGAGGACTCTTTCCTTCTCAACTTTCTGCACTGAAGTAATTCCTGTGGTTACTGGAACACCAGAGACTTACCAGCACTAGACAATCCAATCTAGGGCCTTCACTCCATTCCAACTGATCCGCCCGACTTCCTATTGGTTATAGTTCTCAACTAGTTTGATTTCCCGTGCTACGTCGCACGTGGAGTGAAACAATTTTTTTATTATCGCAAAAAAAAA
>Ga0325414_1000888_pt1 | contig 27026 bp, 21 predicted proteins | sample PopdelMetagenome_8_FD_206183 | JGI IMG/M metagenome (GOLD analysis project Ga0325414, IMG submission 206183) | Populus deltoides microbial communities from Bellville, Georgia, United States - Leaf-PdKOR-R3 | ecosystem: Host-associated > Plants > Phyllosphere > Phylloplane/Leaf | place: USA... | reverse complement strand
ATTTTATTTTTTTGTATTTGTTGTATTTTTTTATTTGAATACTCGTATTCATAAAAATGGTTAATTAAGTATTTTCGTTAGTTTTGTTATCAAAATATTGATGTGATAGTTAACTCTTTGATGTATCCGATATCCAAGGAATTTATGAACATCACTGTACTATGCAGTAGATAATTAAGTTTTTGTGTGTTTTGAAATTTTGAGTCTGAGGCTGATATTTGAGGCATTCCTGCATGTGGCTGGCAATGGATTCTCTTTCCACATCTGTTCTTCTCCATGGTGTCTCTCTCTGCTCATATTTCAATTTCTGCAATTACTGTCTTGGCTGCTTGTGTGGTAAGTCTACAGTTCAGTGATGGCATGTACATCTGTTTTTCCCAAGAGATTGACGATGCCACGAGCTATTTCATTCCACACTCAGCTGCGCCTCCACTCATTTAGTCCTGGTCTCATCAAACTCGACTGCAGCATCGTCCTTTTACTCAGAGAGTCAGGAAATCCCTACACAACAAGCCCAGCAGGATTAGCTCATTGGTAAATTCAATTTGTGTGTCGAATGAGGCGAGAAAAACCAGAGATATTTGCGTTGGATCGTCATATGAAGTAAACTTTTTATTCAAAGCGCTGCCATTAAAAGTTTCATCTTTAACCATTCCTGTATTTGTCTGTCATTTCGCTCTCATTTTCGGGTTGCAATCAAGTGAAGTTGATCGGAGATAATTTAAGCTCAATGTAACTGAGAAAGCAATAGACAGAGACACCATTCCTTGTTCTCAAAACATAAATTTAACTATTTTCTTCTATGCATTGGCACATAAGACATCATCTTCAGCACACACTGTCTTATTTATAATGTTGATTTCCGTTGTATCGTTATTATATGTCCGAACAACAGCCATGAGAAATTCCATGAAAACAGACCGGAATACTTGCTGATTTGTGTTTAAAACATTCATGATGATTGATGAACTATAAGAGATAGAGGTTTTACTTCAGCGTTTTTAGTGTTCATTGTTGTTTCTCCTCTGATTAATCTCCGTGTGAATTTTTTTTGAAAGCTTTCAATTTATTTCTTAAACATTTATTTTTGCACAATTGAGTTTTTTATTAACTTAAATTAGAACTCAATACTTTTTTTTTTTTCTTGGAGGGAAGGTTCGATTGAAAGACATTGAAAGACAAGAATGGAAGTGAAAAAAATAAATAAAAAAATTAAAGGCTCGTAATTTCTAACAATTTAGAATGAATATATTACAAACAAAGACATGTTTAATTTCTTACAATTCATCTAAAGATATTATGAAAGATTATCTTGAAGTTTCTTTATATACAAAAATTGGAGTATTAAAAGTCATAAATGATGAGGAGATGAGTTTGAATTAGAAGACTATGTGAAGGAAATATACGTGGACTTCATAGGAATGAAAAATATAATATTAAATATAGATGTTTTTTTAGCGTGATCATAAATTAAATTTTAAAATTCATGAATCAAAGACATGTTACTTCATGAATATGTTGGCTGCAATGTTATATTTGAAATATTTATTTTTTTAGCGTGGTTGAGTTCTATTTTTAACAACTAACTCGAGGGTGAGTTTTTCACAAGTAAAAAGGATTAACATGGGGTATTTTCTTCATTATTCTTCGTATAATTATTTTTATTGTATTATTTACTTAATTGTTAAGATTTTCTAGGTTTTGAAGAGTTTAATAAAAGTCTAAGATGCAGTTTAATAAATCAAACATAACTTTTAATTTGATTATTGGATGAACATGAGATTCTAACAAAAGATTTTGAAGATCTTGTTTTCTATTGGGTTAAAATTTCATGATGATCGAAAATCAAGAAGGCCTTCAAATGAGAACCGGAAGTTACTATATGAAAATCTTTTTATTTATCTTATTGTATTTGTATTTTTTTTATTTAGCTTAAAATTTTTAATTTAATTAATATTTTACTAGTTAAAAACCTAATACTAAATGGATTTTATTAGTTAGATAAGTTTTAATTAGTAATCATATCATCTAGAACTAATATAAATATAAATAGAAATGTAAAATTTATTTTGAGAACATTTACATTAAAACTTTTATAAAATATCAAAGATTTTTCTCTAATTCTTCTACATGTTAGGGCTGTAAATCTAAGACTTAAAAATCTTAATTTTTATTCACGTCAGTAGGGAAAAAACACATATATCATCATTGTAATGAAATTTAATTCACTATTTTATATAACATACTTATATACAATTTTAAATATTTTGTTTTTGAAGAATTATATTTGAGAACCACCCCTCATGAGCTTTAGGGCGGTTCGTCGACTAGTATTGTTATAATCTCGTTTATAAATAATTATTATATGTATTTGTATACTTCCTATTTATTATACAAGATATCGATGGATCTCATACCGTCAAAAATAATTACCCAGTTTTTTTATAGCTTCATAGCAATTTCTTTTCTTTTTTCAACTTATTATCAATGCTTAAATTTTTTTTTAGTGATTTTAAAAAAATATATGCCAAAAATAATATCAAAAAGTAATAAGAATTTCAAAAATATATAATATAATTTATCTTCTCGATGCATATTAAATTTAAATTCTTAATCACTTTCTATTTTTTTCAGAAAATATTATTATATCACTAAATTTCATAATTTTATTAAAAAAAAAGAGCTTAATTAAAAAATAATAAGAGTACAAATAATACAAAATTCAGTTTTTATACTACCATAAATTTTTTAAAAACATAAAAAAAAAAAAACCTTACAAGAATTATTCTAGTATTCATTTTATATATATATATATATATATATATATATATATGCATCTTAAATTGAACTTAAAATGGGTTTTTAATTGATATAAATAAAAATAATTAACAGCACGTGTTTTAGTCAAGACTTTTCTCATTCTCTCTATATCTTGAGCTTGTTATCAAATATCTGTAATCTTTGCCTTGGAGCAAACAGAGAGTTGCTCCCATTTTACTATTGCATATACAGATAAATAGATAGAAGATTGTTACGGACCTTTCTGTCAAGAGAGTTTTCCAGCAATTGAACAAAGGCACTTCAGGTACGTTATGTGAACTGATAAAACAGAAATCAAGAGAAAGACATTTCCTAACATCGACAGCAACTGGCTATCATGTCTTAATGGGTGTTCAATTTCTGAAAAAAAAAATAATTAATAACAGAATAGCTAGATTTTTGAAAGCCTAGATTGGCAATAGGACTACAATTATTTCAGTGCTAGAAAATCAGTGGCATAAATCGGTCCAAGTGTTGCTACAGGGAAGAAGAAAAACTCAATGAATCTCAATCTCTTCAGTAATCTCGATAGTTTTGTAAGAAATATGACTCCAAAAGCTGGGGATCAAAAATCACAAATTCTCATGTCAGACATTGAAGTTATGCAGGGAAGTGAATTTCAACAATCCTTATCTCATTTAGAGGGAAACCGGTTTTTAATGGAATGTGCTTTCAATATCTCCAATAGCAATCTTCACTTTCATCTCCTCGTCTACCAAAAATTCATTTACTGTATTGTACACTAACCCCGAGCCTCAACGATGCCAGATGCGACCTTGCTGCCTCTGTTCTTGCATTCGCCTGTATCATCATTTGAGCAACTCAAAATGCCGTTCAAATAAAATATTATTTCATGTACTCAATTTACTTCTCACATTGGTGTCTCAGCTTTCTCAGCACAGAATTTCACAAATTCAACAAAAATAAATGGACAAGAATGTAAAATACCTCTGATAATCTTTAGAACGCTCAAGGAACTCTTTTCCTACATCTTTTCTTTCATAAGATGCCAACACCTTTCTGATATCAGATGGACTGTTGCGAGCAACATCTGTGTGCAAACCAAAATGGGAATACATTTTATACAATATTAACAATAATAAAGAATTGTGATGATGATTGAAATAAGGTAATAGCCTGGGTATTTACTCCAGGCTCATTGTATAGAGATTGATAGATAAGAAAGTTCTATAAAGGGAAGAACTGAAAGTATACTAGAGTCTCTGCGCTTCATAAAATAAACCAAATCCCATCAGTAACAGCAAGTGTTATAATATTTTGGCCTTCTTTATGGCTGTGCCTCTTCAAGACAAATGTTTACAACTGTTCTATACTCATGCAAAAAGGAAATTCAACTTTACTTACACTCGAGAAAGGGAATGAGATCCAAAAGTGCTGTATCCAGTGGTACTTCACCCATTTCGTCGGTCTTAAATGGCTTAATTGGGACAGAGTTTTCTGGCTGAAGGCTATTTTCAAATGCATGGCCACTCACATAGAGAATTTTACCTGGATCCCTGTTAAGTTTTGAAAGATCCTGCAAACAATAACTAACATCAAATACAGCTTTTCCATTTCACAAAAACACAGTAAAAATAACATTAAGAATAAAACACCACGGTGAAATAGAAAATAGTGAAAATCTTTAGAGGCATTGCCACCATTACCACATCTCATTAAATGGTGCTAGCATTTTGAGAGGTAGCAGCACACAGCAATACGAAAAGTATAATGTCAAATGGTAGAAAATTGGCTGATATGGTCTATGAGAATTATAAAGCTTCACTAAACCTTTCCAGACACAACAGTGCTACGCTAGCTTTGCAAAACCCACAATGGTAGACTGTTTTTCACAAAATTAAAGCTAATGAGTTGAACCCCAGTCCAAATATCAGGCCCTAACTTCAGAGTGTTTCAGCTCTTATCCTCAAATTCAAAGACCACTTAACAGCACCTCATATGTAGATATATATCAGTTTCATTTATGATTCCATCCCAGAATCCAGCCCACCTGTAAACTTTTGCCGAGGCCTAGAGCTTCACTTTTTTTCGTCGCCTTTGTTTGGGGCTTTAGTTTATATCTAAATCTTATGAACCTAAGATAGAATTTCTAACTTTGATTTCCAATTTCATCCTTAGGGTGTGTTTTGGCATTGCAGTTCAAGAAATGCAGTTATAGGAGTAGTTAGCCAAAGATCCCCATTAATGCTTTGGCCAACAACAATTATAAACACCATGAAATGTATTTGCATTCCAAATCACCATTTCAGGCACTCTTTATAACATCCACAAACTTAGCAGCTTCACATCTAGGACATGAGAGTTTAATCAGAAATGGAAACTAACATCCCTGATTTGGAATGCTTCTTGTATAGAATGAATATGCCCTTATTTTAGATTGTAGACATGAGACTTTCTGGTTTACAGAAAGGCAAGCAGCATAACAGTACCAATTTTAACCAAGTAAACAAATCCAAATTACAGACTTTTTTGGTGAAGTTCAATCGTTACCATAACTCACAAATCAAGCAAACTTGAAATGAACGTGAAGAAAATCCTGTTTGTAAAACCTCTACATGTGCCCAACCAAGTCAAGTTGATGAAGAATAATGCAGAACTAAGAAATACATGCCAAGGTGAATAGAATGCCAAAAGCCCCAAAACATACTGACAAACAAAATTTGAAATTCTGAGAAATGACTTCATAGACTTGGTTACAGAATTTTATCAAACTGACTCAGTTTTGCGGATAAGCATCTTCAATTAATTTAACAGAACATTCTAAAGAACGGTTATCAACTCCACCATAACAAAATCAAACCTAGATGCTTATATGTAATTCAGTAAGCAAAAACACACTGAGAATCATGCAATGTTTCCAGCTGGTTAAATATTAGAAGGACCTCTAATGCCATCATCAGGGCACATGCAGAGGACAAATTTTAACTTCCAAACAGAGGGAGAAACAACCATGGAAACAATCTTGTACAAGCTGCAAATGTCAAAGTAAAAACAAGAATAATTGCAAAAACTGAAAAACAAACCATCACCCTTAAATGAAAACTCTAAAAGGCACATAAAAGAAAAGAAACGGTGAAAATAAATGGTATGTTGAAAGCAATCAAATATAACAGATTACTCTATAATGCTTGCCATCCTGATACTTGGTAGCACTCCTTGATAGTCTATATCGTATAAAGTGGTTTGTATCCAACCTTTCAACAACAGGATCAACATACTGCAGAAACCAGAAAAGGAAAATTCATAATGAGCGACTTCATGGATTATAAAGATTACCGAAACTGGGAGACGGGGAAAGGGGAATTTTGTTACCATACTCAGCTGGTCAGAATACACAACAATTTCATAGAACCGTCCAACATGTTGCAAGAAGTCATCTACTCCAGGTCGTTTGAATGTTCGCCAGCCTCTATCACGCTTCACACGGAGGCACAGAGAATATTATCATTACAAATTCACCAGATACAAATGTTATGTGCATATACAAGTAAGAAGTGGACAGCAAGCACATATAATTTCATACACTAAACATACAGAGACAGAAAGGCTAAAGGAACATCTCATTCTAAATTGGTTGCTTACCAGAATATAAGTATCAAATGACTTGCATAATCATGCCAAAACTATCATACAAGATTTAAGTTATCATGCAAACTCTAAAGACATGTTTGACACTACATACTTCCAGTAGAGGCCTTACCTTCCAATCACTATAAATTATTGTCTCATTAAGATCTAAAACTAGCGTAAAAACATGCTGCTCTGCAGGATGCAAATCAGGAAGAAGCTTTTCTGCGGCTGGTTCAGTAAAACCCTGCATGAAGCAAACAGATTTCATTGTTTATAAAGGAAATGAAATGAAGATGTAATGGAAATTATGAACTCATAACAATATTTGCACTCACTTTGACATGTTCTTCCAGCAGCCTCCTCATATCCAAGTAAAGTTCCACTGCTTTAGCAGGAACTGAAATATAATAGACAGAAAATGATATTATTCTAATGCCAACAATTATCAACAGAGAACATATCTGCCACGTAGCAGCAAAGCAGGTGTGGAAGCATCACTTAATTACTGTTGAACAGCCTGTAAACATGCAAACCTAACTACCAAAAAAACATCATCCCTTCCATAGCTAGATTTGACGTGTATTTCAACATTCTAGAGGTGTGATATGTTTCTGCAGTTGGCATGTGTTGATAACAGGAAAAAAAAATCCAAGAATCAATCTTGAGATTTCAAACTATAAACTGGGGGGCAAAAATTAAGAGCTTTGATGAAAAGCAATTTGGTATTAGGTGGGGCTATGAGCACACCAAATTTATAGAGAAAGAGAATGAGATAGAGAGAAAAGTGGAGTGTCATTAACACTTAGAGGGGTGCTTATAGCCCCATCCCTTGGAAGTCAACAGACAGTCGAGGATGGCAGAAAAAAGATCAAGCAAAGCATCACTGGCAACAGAATTCAGTAAAAACGCTTTTAATGGTAATACAATATGATTACCGATATAGATAGAAATAATTCAGAGGACCACACCTGTCATTGCAGTGGAGTACAGCAAACCTTGATATTTCTGCGAAAGGGAATGATAAAGAAATCTCAATCATCTCTTTATGTCTCATTTGTTCAAGTATTTTATATAACAGCGGCACCCCAACATAAAATGAACTCAACTATGCCTAAAATCAATAATGCCGAACCTATCTCATAACACAGATGACATCAATTCAAAACAATCAAATTGAAAACAAAGTTACGAATCAGAGAGAGTTACCACAACATTGGACGCATCATTAGCAGCAGTATAGTTCACTGATTCTCGCAACGCTTTCGTCTTTTCCTCCACTTCATCCAAGCTGTATGCTGAAAGCAAGGGAGAAAAATAGAAATGAAAATCCCAACTAGACTCCTCCTTTTTCCTCCGCATTTAAGTTTTAAGATTAAGCAAGAAACTGAACAAAACCGGCAAATTAATATACATAGATATATAATAAAACAAACCGTAAGAAGCGTAGCCAGCAAAAGCAGTGGCTCCAGTGAGAGCGCCAACAATTCCATACTTAAAGAAACTCCACGCCTTATTCTCCGAACTCCCAACAGCCTGCGCCGGTGCTTCCCCCGCCGCCGCAGATTGATCGGATATAATTGATTGAGAAGAGATGGTGGATTCCTTGTTTGAACAAAAGAATCGGCGATTAGGTTTATTGGTTCTGGATGCGATAGATAAAATGCGAGATCGAAGCATTGTTGAAGCCATTCTTTCTTTCTTCTTCTGATTATTGAGTTTTTGGGTTTTCGGGGTTTAAATAGGGTTTTGGGTCTGCGTGGATTTTCCGAGAAGGAAAGATATACGGGGAGGCAGAGAGAGAGAAAGCCAAAAGCAGTGTTTGGTTGCTTGCTTGCTTGCTTTCAAGGCTTCGAAGTATGTAAGAGGGTGTGTTTGGATGCCGATGCATTATGTAACTAGTCCTGTTTAAACAAATTTTCTTTTGGTTTAGGAAGAACAATTAGGGGTTTTACTTTTACCCGTGATTCTTCTTTGTACTCTTTTTATTTGTTTTAGTTAAGCCCTGCTTTTATTTTTTGGTTTGACCGGTTATATTTATGATATGCAATGTCTCTATTATTATTATTATTATTATTATTATTATAGGCTATGTTGTTTCCTGAAAAGTGGTTTTCGAGAAATCATTTTCCAAATTTTTTTGTGTTTATTTGTCATTTGAAAAGTTAGTTAACGGATAACACTTTCCAGTCAAAGAAAAATTTGGTTTGATTTGCAGGGAAGTGTTTTCTTGAAAAATTTGAGTGGAAAACACTTTCCGGAAGTTGTGAAAAAATTAAAAATATCATATTATTTGCTGATTATATCAAATTTGGTCTTTAAACTTTTGATTGCTATATATATTTTATTTTGAATATTTATTTTTCAATTTCATCTTTTAAAATTTAATTTTTATATTAACTTTGGTTCTCATTTTTATAATTGTTATTTGCTTTTTCCTTATCATTTTTTTATTGAAATTTTTTATCTATCAAATTTGATACTCATTCTTTTGATTGTTACTTATTTTATTTGAAATAATTTATGAAATGTTAATTATTATTATTTTAATTTCTTCATCTTTTATTTTTTTTATTTTTTTATTTGATCTCTATTATTTTGATTATTATTTATTTTATTTGAGATAATTTATGAAATTATATTTTTTTCAATTTCATTCTCATTCAACTTTTTAATTTGTAAGATTTGTTCCTCATTATTTTAATAAACTTGAGAAAAATAAAACATTAATAAGTTATTTTCCAGCTGACATAACCAAATACTGGAAAATGTTTTCCAACTTATTTTCCATTACACTACCAAACATCAGAAAATAATTCACTTTTCCGGAATTCACTTTCCAAAAAAAACTACTTTCTAGCAAACAAATGAGGCCTTATAGTTAACAGAACTTTAAACCCCAAAAGGAAAATAGTTTTGATTAATTGTGGATTATAATAGTGGAATTATATTTTTACCCTTCAAAAAAACTACTCAAAACTGTTCATTTTTCATTTTATCTTTGTTCGTGGTATCTCAGTCTTTCCATAATTTTTTGCACAATTCAATTACTTGGCGACCCTTAAAAGAAAAAAAAATTATTGCCCTTGGAATTAAAAAGTCTTAGGTTTTGCTTTAGGGGCATGTTAGTATTTTCATATTGGTTTTTTTTTGTAATTAACATGTGGTCCCAAGGGTGATTTGGTGATTTTTTAATTAAAAAATATTTAAAAAAGAAAAGTCGATGGCACATTCATGGAATGTACCAGCGAGTACGCTACTCCGCCGTCTTTAAATGGTGTGTGTTGTGGCTCAAGATATGTAAAAACTAGTTTCCCTAGTGTTTTTCAATTCACAGCGACAAAGGCTACCTCTTCTTACAGCACATGAGACTTAATTCCTGACAATTTGGTGGTGATTGACTTCTTTTCTCTTATTTTTTTTATTTTCTCTTTCTTTCTCGATTTTTATGTGCCCTTGCAACATTTCACAAAAACCCTTCAAGTTTTTTTCCAATAGGATTTGGTCCCTACTTTTTTAATTGCTATTTCTTTTATTTGAATTACTTTAATGAATTGAATTTTTTTTCGATTTCATCCTCCACCAATTTTTTTCATTTTAAATTTGTTCTCATTCTTTTGATTATTATTTAATTTATTTTTGATGGTTTTTGGAATTGATTTTTTTTTTTTTTACAATTTCATCCTCCTTCATTGTATTTACATATTAAATTTTATTCTCATTCTTTTGATTGCTATTTTTTAACCTTAAATTTTTTTTAAATTTTAATTTTTTTATTTAATCCTTCAACCTTAAATTGAGCTTTTTGATTGACTTCATGTCTAAGATTTAACGGGTTATAAATTTGAAAAGTTAACTCAAGTTTAGGAGAATCGCTCGAGTTCATTTGTTGTTTTTTTTAAGCTCATGTATTTCATATTTTTTTAAATAAATTGCTCGATATTCATTTTAAAAAATATATCATCAAGTATATCACCATCTCCATTCATTTTATTATTTTTTTAAGGTTAGAAAAAATAAATTAACCCACAAACATAGTGTAAGGTATTAAATCATTTGTTTTTTTTATTTTTTCTTAAACTCATGTTTTTTTTTGGTTTTATCCTTCGACACTTGATTTATTTGAGGATTGACCTCCTTTTTTTTGTTTCTATATGATTTCTCACTAATTTTAAAAAATAGCATGGGTTATCTCAGGTCTTTTTATTTATTGTTCATTGTTATTTTTTTTAATCATATTATTAGACTAACTCATCTTAATGGATCAAATCAAATCAATTACGCTAGTCTTAAATTTTTCTTTCTTCTTTAAAAACATTGGTTTAAGCCTCTTTATAGCGTAAGACACTATTCTAGGTTAGCTCAAGTTATTTTTTTAATCTTTTTTAATTAAATTTTTTTATTTTTATTTCACACCCTTAATATTTGGTTGATTTTAATTAGAGTTTTTAAATTTTTTTAATTTAAATTTCATGATGTTATCACGAGCTCATGTCCCATATTAAGAGTTTCACATATTGAACATGAATGGCTCTAATCGATCTAATATGTTAGCATCTCAATATATATATTTTTTTAAATGTTATACGGTGTGTCATGATCTTAATATTTTAAAAATTAGTCATCCACTGTATATTGGACTTCGGACTTCTGACTTCATAGTGTTTTTATATTTTTTATAAGGTTATAAAAAAAAGATCAAACTCGTAGCATAACACGAGTTAAAAATTAGACAGTACTAAATAAGTAGATCATGCAAGTCAATCTATTAGAATCTCAACCATTTCTGATATTCAAGAAATATATATATATATATATATATATATATATATATATATATTTGTTTTTGACAATGCTCTTCTTAAAATAATAACATGTAACTATGTTTATTTTAGGTGTGTAATACATATAAAATTTTGTAGTTATATTTCAAAATAGAAAAATTATACTCTGGTCACAAAAATAGCAACAAAAGAATATCAGGAATGACAAATTAAATACTAAATATGATAGGGAAGTGATGAAGAGGGAGAGATCTCTGGTCCCTAATCATGTGAGTTTTTTTAAAAAAAAAAACTTCTTTTGCTTGTCACATGCTTTATATATAGAACTTATAGTCTTTCTAAATCAAATCATGTGCATGATTGACTATATTAATTTTTTTAAAAAAAATAGACTAAAAAATTGGAAACTTAATTATTTTATAAAGATAAAATTGACTAAATTAAAAATATAAAAATATATTAGAAACATATATCATGATATAAGGATAATAAGTCCTAATCAGATTCTTGAATCAAAAGTTATAGTTTGATGAAGCTATAGTGCCCATTCGCTTTTTCAAGCTTATTTTTTGACTTACAAACGCCAATAACTTTCTTTTCTAGTGAGGAACTTAATAGATACCAAGATGTACTTAAAATAAATCCAAAACATGTGCACAACTGGCTCACTGAGATTTTTTTTATTTTTAACTTTTAATAATTGATTTATTAAAAAATAATCTTTATAATTTGTTTTAATTTATTTTTATATGGTTATTACAGTCTTGTGATTTTGGTCTTGAATTTGGCAAATTAATCTAGATTGACTTAATCATTTTGTTTTTTACTTTCAATAAATTTATCTTGATCTCATGATCCGGGTCATAAGTTTAGCAGGTCAAATTTTCTTGTTAATTGTTTTTCAATTTCATTATTTAACATTGAGTTGATTGGAAATTAAATTTCATAATTAGTTTTGATTTTTTTTTTATATGAGTTGTAATGGTCTCATGATCCGGATAATGGATTTGATAAATTAACCCAAGTTGATCCGAATCGATTCAATATGTTGTTCTTTCAATATCATTATTTTTTTTTAAATATAGTCTTGATTTTTTCTGAAACAAATTATGTTTTTACTTGTTGTTTGTATTATTTTTGAACCCATCAAATTAATCAAATCACGACAAATTAACTCTATGATTCAGTTCTAAATATTTTTAAATGTTCAAAAAAAATTTGATCATGCAATTGTAGTATAAATCAATGGTATAGTTATGAGTAGTAAACAAAAGATGACCATCAGTCAGCACAATCAAACAAAAATAGAAAAGGAAATCAATACCAAAAAGCTCTTCTTTTTTTTAACCTAGTTTCTCTTTGACTTGAGTCAACATTTCTAAACTATAACCCAAGTCATGCCTTGATTATTTTGATAACTTTATTTTTTGAAATTTATTTTATTATTTAATTAAATGTTCTAATTAATGTAATTTTTTGTTACCATACAATGGTTTTTTCATCGGCCATAATTTATTAAATCAAAATCAAAATAAATCATAATTAGAAAAAATATTCTAAAAATCTAGAACAATTTAAACTAAAAAGGAAAGAATGTGTATTTTTAATCAAAAACTTAATTTCCTTGTTTATGTTTTTTTGGTAAAATCATGTTAAATATCTATTAAAAAATAATAGAAACAGAAATTTTATTTTCATCAATATTCATGAGTTTTTTTTATACATATTAGGTATATAATAATTGAAAAAGAGATTATCGAAAATTTTCATAAAAACCTATGACATTATATAAGAACTATGCCAAATTTGAAAATAATAATTTAAATATTGTTTTAACCATTTTATTTATAATACATTCCAATCAAATTAAAAAACAACAAAAAAAAAGATCATAGAAAAAGGCTAAGCTTCTAGGCCTAAAAGATTAGGCTTGTGTTTTAGGCCCAACAAAGAAAAGGCCTAGCACACACGCTGGCCTTCTTTTTTTATTATTATTATTATGTTTAAGGATAGATAACGTGTTATCCATCCTTTTATTTAAAAATAAAAAAATAAAACACACGATATGTCGTCTACTAAATCGGTTTTCAATCACTGAAGAAATAGCTAGAAAGTCAAGCCAAGGGTTTTTCAAACCCAAAGATCTATTTTCAATTTATTTTCATCTAAAATATCTAATAAACACCCTAAGAATCTTTATAAACCAATTACTTACCTCAAAAACCCTAATTTGGTTTCAAAATACAAAATTAAATTGAATAAATAAATCTTTCTTAACTTTGATCTACTTTTTCTGGTGATATAAAAGTTTAAAACACCTTAATGACTTACTTCTCCTAAAAAGAAATTTAACAACACCAAAATCAACATTTTTCATCAATGAAATATGGATAACCGACTACTTTCTCCCTTTTTCTCTATTTTCCATCAACTATTTCTCTCTCCTCTCAAACTCCAGATACTGAAATATAAGATAAATAAAGCTTAGGATTGAAAAGTAAAATCCTTAAACTAAAATCTTAAAACTCAACAAGCATGCTTCGACAAATTTTAAACTAGATTGTTAAGAACACTTGTTAAAGTGCTTATAATTTGATTTAGATGAAGATATTTTGTTTTTAATGACTAATTCTTTATCTTCAATGCTTTATTACTCGTCTTTTATTGCAAACTAAATCATTACAATTAGTCCTTCAAAATTTCAATAACACCACATTGATTAGTTACACTACTAAATAAGATCCACAAATTTTAGAACATATGACTCCAAATCCCTCTATAATATAATAGAACATAAACTTTATAGTGGAATGGGAAAAAAAAAAGGAAAAATCATAGCATAAACTTAAATAAAAGTATTTAAAAAAAATTAGGTGAAGAAAAGTCCAAAATATATGTCAAAAACCTTTCCTTCTGCCATTATTTATAGTGAATTTTAGAACCAAAACTAATGTAGAATATAATTTTGGTAATCATTAGAATTAATTTTATCTATCTTTTTTCTTAAGAGTTTTTATTGATTTCTTTTATTTACAACTTTCTTTATTTTCCTACACTTTAGATTTTTATAATCCCTCTCTCTCTCTAAACTCATGTATTTCTTTATTCGATGGTGTTTCTTAGAATAGATAACTCTTTCTAAGTGTTCAAAATTTAAAGTCCTCACTTCTCGTTTAATAAAAGTAGTTATTATCTCGTTACAAGTTTAATCTTAGATAGATTTAATTGGTAACATATATGTGCCACATATTCAAGATGAGGTTTTGATAATAACATGTCACATTAAAAAACAACTAAAAGGCCTTAGTGTTTTCCTATGGCATATGATTAGAAACATTGTGGATTTAGATAATGTATTGACTATTTTGATATTTATTGCACTTAATAATTGCCTTGGCAATATGGGTAAAGTCGTCCTTTTCAGGGGATTCAAATGTCATTTATCAATTGATTGAGAAAAATTTAGTCGTTCATTGTTTTTTATGTACAATAAAATTAATTTCTTGCCCTTAAAAGCTAAAAATATTGGCCTTTCATCCAGGGATATTTTTGTCTTTTCCTATTTATTTGCACAATAAAATGATGTTGAAACTTAAAAGCTAAAAAATATTGACCTTGGAAAGAGAGGTTTTGTTGTCTTTACATATTTTTTATACAGTAAAATGACATATTTAACCTTTGACTTAAAAAAATCTAAGGCTAGGTAGGGAAGCTGTTTTGGTCTTTGCAACATGGTTTTTTTATATAATATTCATACGCCTTTTAAGACCTATTTAGTAATTTGCATTGTTAAAATATTAATAAATCAATTAAAAAAGCTAACACGTGCTGCGCAGCGTCTGTGCATCATCATCCTTTGCTCCGTTTCGGAGGCATGTGGGGAGTATTCTGGTGGTCAAAAACAACCAATTGTCATCTCATTTAACATGTAAGGTGGTTGCGCAAATGCTAGAGTGGCGTGTTAGGTCAAGTTGACAGCGATTCGACGACGATGAACTTTTTTCTTCCTCCCCCTTTTCTCTCTCTCTCTCTCTCTCTCTCTCTCTCTCTCTCCTGGGACTTGGTATTTGTGTCGAGCCTTTAAAAATTCAATTGTGTCCTTCAATTTGTATTTATTTTGAATTTAGTCCTTATTCTTTTGATTTTTATTTGTTTTGATTTTAATGCTTCTTGAAGTTTTTTTTTCAATTTCATCCCTTAACATTTAATTTCATTTAATTTTTATATCCAATCTGGTTCTCATTCTTTTGATTGCTATTTTTTTATCTTTTGCATTTTTTTAATTTTTTTCCTTTAGGATTTCTTTTTTCATTTTATTTTGTTTCCAATTTTGGTCCTCATTTTTTTATTGTTATTTTTTTAATCTTTTTCTTCACTTATTTTATTTTTCAATTTAATCCTTAATTAGTTTATTTCAATTACTTTTTGTGCAAGGTTTAGTCCTTATTGTTTTAATTTTTGTATCATTGAGAATTTTGCTTTATAATTTCTTCATGTCTACCTATTACAGGTAATTTCAGTCTCATAACCGGATTCACTAGTTTCCACTAATTCGGTCTTTTTTAAAATCTTTTTTAATTTTTTTTATTTTCATCATTTGACATTGACTTATTAGGCCTTAAATTTCATAATTTGTTTTGCTTTTCTTTTAGTGAGGTTATCCATGTTTCATATCTTAGTCGCAAGTTAGTCGAGTTAAACTTGGCTGACTCGATTTTTTTTAAATTGATTTTTTTAAAATTTTTATCATTTGCTATTAAATTATTGACCCTTGAGCGTTGTGATTTTTTTTCACTTTCCTTTATGCGGGGTGGTCAAGTTAACACGTGTTGGCTTGTGTTTTTTTTTCTTTCATTTTCTTATTTTACTTCAGTCTTTTTTTTCTAAGTTTTTTTAATAAAAAAAATTAATTTTTAGATCCATATATCATATCGCATTTGATAAGTTTGTAAAGCTAACCAAACTTGATTTGGGTTTTTTTCTTTGACGTATTTTTTTTTACTTTTATCCTTTTATATTTGGTTATCAAACCTTGAGTGTTGTGATTTTTTTTACTTTTATTTTTTTAAAATTTTTTTAAAAAAATTATCTTGAACTCATATATTAAATCACATATTAATCAAGTTGGTCTGAATTTACTTTATCGTTGTCTAGACATCTATATTTATTTTATAAAACTAAGCCATGGAGTAGCCCGGAGAAGCATTATATATATAGCTAAAAGAGATCAGTGTTTTACTGTGGACTGCACATGCAGTCCACAGTAAAACACTGATTTTCCCTGCAGATTTATGTTTTTTTTTTTAAGTTATTTCTTTTGGCTGTTTTTTTATGCCTTTTGAAAAATTATTTTTTACTTTTTCTTTTTTTTTTAGCAAATTGTTTTCTTTAATTTAGTTTATTAATGTTTTATTAATGTTAAATTTTTTTATTTAGTTATCAGACTTTCATGACATATTTTCTAGATTTAACGGGTTAACCTGATTTGACATGTTAACCTAAAATATATATTTTTTGCTTTTTAATTAATTTTTTTTTAGTTTAGTTTAGTTATTAATGTTAAATTTCTTTCTATTTAGTTATTAGATTTCCATGACATATATCCCGAGTTTCACGGGTTAACCTGATTTCACGAGAGAACCCAGTTAATTATGGGTTGACCCATTAATTTTTTTATTTATTTTTAATTTCATAAATTTTTTTGTTTAATTTAGTTTGTTAATGTTAAATTTTTTTTATTTAGTTATTAGACTTTCATGACTCAAATTCTGAGTTTAACAGGTTAACACGATTTGACGAGTTAACCCGAATTTGTTTTTTGTTTTTTGATTTTTTTCTTTTTAATTAATTTTTTTCATTTAGTTCAGTTTGTTAATGTTCACATTTTTTTTATTTAGTTGTCAGACATTCATGACACGGATCCGGGGTTTAACGGCTTAACTTGGTTTGACAAGTTAACCTGATTTTTTTTTGTTTTTTTTTTAAATTAATTTTTTTCGTTTAATTTAAATTGTTGATGTTAAATTTTTTTTCTATTTAATTATAAAACTTTTATGACACGGATTCCGGGTTTGACAGGTTAACTTGGTTTAATGAGTTAGTTCAGTTAATTCTGGGTTAACCCATTAATTTGTTTTTTCATTTTTAATTATCAAACTTTCACGATGCGAATTCAAGGTATGACGAGTTAACCCAATTAATTCATATATTTTTTTCTTTTTATTCATTAGTTTTTTTTCTTCCTGTTGGTTTTTTTTCTTTGTTTTTTTCCTTTTAACTAATCTATTTAATTATCACACTTTTATGACATGACCTTACAGTCAGACCCACGTCCAATGCTATTGGGTCTGGTATTGCAGTCCAGACACTTTTATGCTAAGGGTTAACCCAAGTTTAATGTTATTATTAATATTATAAATATTACTCTTGGATCAAGCGTTGCAACCAAATCTAAGACTCTTACGTAAAACTTTACAAAAAAACTTAATATTTTTAGATCTTATTTTTTAAAAAAATATAAAAAATAATTGACCCGCGTCATCACACGGGGTATATAACTAGTAGAAACTAAAGATGCTATAACATATGGATGATAAAGAAAGAATGAAGACTTGGTGGGCTTAATCCACATAAAAAAGAGCACGAAGCTTTGATCAAGATAATTCAAAGAGACATATGCAAAACCCGTTTAAAGCCCAGTAGAAATCAAAACCTTAGAGAAGTCCAAAAATTAAAAAAGAAAAAAAAGAAAAAAAAAAAGAGAGAGTAAAGAAACCGATGTTTTGATAATGTGAACGTAATTAGACTACTGGGTCTTTGCTTCGTTGTCAATGGAGTTTGCATTTATTGTGAATCGTTTCAGCATCAGGAGGATTAGGACCTTTGATTGGCTGCACTCCACAATCCAAAGCCGACGACTTGGAGTGTGGAATATGAAAGTCTTTCTGGCCTGTACCGGCTCCATCTTACCGGCGACGCTAATTCAAGTGGGGCCTGACCCTCCCTTCCTCCCTCTCTCCATGATTTCTTCATCTGCATGTGAATAATTGGACCGAGGAGATTTCAATTCTAGTTACTTGATAGAGGAATCATTTTCTCTAGTGGAAAAACTGGTACCCCAGCGAAGCCCACAAACATGATTTTTTTTTTGGTCCATCCAATAATCATAAAACTGCTGGGTAGGGAGGAGAAGGCACCAAGAACTAAAACTAAGAAAGGGGTTGAGTAAAAAATGGAGTAAGAAGACTTTTCAAGGGTAAAAGGTGACCTGTTTTGTAGGACGTTGTCCTCTTAAGTACTATATTAGAAATTTATTCATTTTTTGCATACAAGCTTCTACCACACCAACTGTGTCCTCCATAACCTTGTACTATTTTACTTATCATTTCCTCGATAAATCCTAATCTTTGTTTAGTCTAGGCTACGTTTTAGAGCTATCCATTATTTCTTGCCCCATGTCTCGCTCTCTCCTCTTCCTCTCTCTCTTCCTCTCTCTCCTCCTTTTAACAGCCGGGCACAGTGGCCACAACGATGATGACAAAGCCGACGCCGACAGCACAAAAATTAATCTCCGTTCGACATCCTTAATCCTGGTTAAGATATGGTGCTTGATATTGATCTTTTTTGGCACTTTCATTGGTGCGGTGTCCCCCTACTTTTTGAAGTGGAACGAGGGGTTCTTGGTGTTAGGGACTCAGTTTGCTAGCGGTGTGTTTCTGGGGACTGCTTTGATGCACTTCTTGAGCGAAGCAAGTAAGAGCTTTGAGCATTTGACAGAAAAGGAGTACCCTTTTGCTTTCATGTTGACCTGTGCTGGTTATTTGTTGACGATGCTTGCGGATTCTATCATTTCTTATGTTTATAGCAAAGATGTGGCCGGCCGGGTTAATGGTGGCGATGTAGAGCTTCAAGGTATGTAAAATCCCTACAATATCTGCTTCTTTAATGTTTTATATATTCATCTACTTCCTGTTTTGTTGATCAAATATTTTAGGCTATATTTGTTTGTTTAAAAGTGATTTTTTTTTAAAGTTGGTTTTTTAAAAAGCAAATTTATAAAAAATAATTTTTTTTTATATTTAATAGTATTATAAAAAATAAATTGAAAAATACTTTTTAGTATTTTGTTATATTATAAAAAATAAATTAAAAAATAATTTATTAATAATTTATTTTTTAAAAAAATTTATCTAATATATATAATATTTAATATAAATATTTAATCACTTACAATAAAATAAAAAAATAAAATCTAAAAAGTATAATGTTGAATTTTTTTTATTATATATTATATTCATAAATATCTTATTTTATAAAATACAACTATATATTTCATATCATATTATAAAAAAATAACCTTGTGAAATATTTTTTAAGTAAAACCTATTAATATATTTTTTTAATTTTAAAAGCTTAAAATAACTTTTTTTTTTCATATGAAGAAAACCAAATTAATTTATGGTAGGAATTAGATATTTGGGTTTTTTTGGTATGATGAATTTTTTAAAAGATAAAATAGATATAAAAATATTTTGATAAGTTTTTTGGATAAATATTTTTTTTTTACCAGGTATATGCAATTATCCCCTTAATATCCCTTTAATATATATAAATATCTAACATCAAACATAGTTATGCATAAATATTAAGTTTTGATGTCATATACATATATATTAGTTCAAATTAACAAACATAAACATGCTAGACCGAATTAAACAAGTAAACATACTTGTTAAATAACAAACATAGTCCGAACCTAAATTTTGAACATAGTCAAATCATCTTAGCAAACAGGCCTGTAGTAGTGTTGGTTTACAAAATTCTGAACCCAAATTTTCCTCAAATTAGCATTTTTTACCATAAATGCTCTTGCCAACATTTCATTTTGGACCAAGTGATCAAATGCATCCCCAAGAGTGATCTCATCAAAGCCTTCAATTTTCATCACTTCTGTATACAACGCATTAACATCAAGTTGATTTTTGTTGAGGTTTTGAATTGTAAATGCTATATCTTCAATCTGTTTAGACAATTTTTCAACACCATCATCTTCATACATGCGATTTCTCTTTCTATGTTGCCTCTTTTGATACTAGAGGAAGATGTCTCTTTTCCCTTAAAAGTTTTTTCATATTCCCCTTCATTTTCAATTGAAATTGATTGCTATTTAGTGTTCTTTTTCAAGTTGACATCCACATATGATTTGACATAATTTCTGGTTGCCATGTCTTTTCCAACAACAATTGTCATTGCCTCATACATATCAAGTTTTTTGTTATGATACTTGTCATCATTGGAATGTGTCTGTTCATAAAGTTTGGAATATGCAATTTTTTAGTTCATTGTATAACATTTTAGAAACAAAAATAAATATAAAAATTACAAAGAGTATAAATATTTATCATACATTTACTTCTTCATCATATACATATTTCGAAACTGTAATCATCTTCAAACAATCATCCCAGCCAAAGCCATTTTTAATTTTAAGTTTGGTTATTATTCCCCATTCTTTTTTCACAGTCTTAAGATGATTGTCCACATACTTAGGCTTGCATTGCACGTTGAACTTTTGATTAATTTCTGTAGTCACCTTAACAAAAGATTTTGCTTTAAAGGTGGAAGAAGGTTTGCTTCCTTTAAATGCCTCCTCAGCTAATATTTCAAGTAACACGTGAGACATAGGCTTAGACCATGTGAAGTGTTTGCCCTTGCATTTTTCATTCTGTGTGAAACTCATTTCTACAAAAAACAAAATTACAAATTTATACAAAATAAAATCATATAATATTTAGATTTAATAAATTTCATATAAAAACTACAATTAATATTTAAAAAAGAATACATAAAATACATAAGAAATTATAATAAAGTCAACATCTACTCCAAATATATAACAAAGATAATACAAACTGAAGAAAAACATAATAAAAATAAACATATATAATTAACATTTAATTACTAGTTTATTTGAGTGTTATAATCATTCCACATGGTTGATGCAATCATTTCTCTTTTTGTTATCGACTCCCTATTCTCTTCCCTTTCCTCCCGTTGACTTAAGTTGATTGTTCGTTTAATTGGTTCACTTTTCGAACATATTTCTTCCATAAGAAAGTCATAAGGATCAACTCCCATTATGTGATTATGAATAATACAACATGCAAGCACAACATCTACTTGTGTTTCATAGGACTAAAAAGATTTTTCATCAATTGATCTAAAACGACTCTTCAAAATACCAAACCCTCGTTCAATAGTGGTTCTCAATGAAGAGCGTTGAAGATTAAATATCTCATTTTTATTTTCTAGTGAACGTTCTGTAAACTCATTCAAGTGATATGGAACTCCACGAAAAGAAAAAAACAATTCCTTTTCGAATATCATAACCAGCATTACTAAGATAATATTTCCCTACAAATTTTTTTAAAAAAACTTATTACTATCTTTATCTAATAAGACATTTTATATGTTTATTGCATATAATACATATTTTATTATATACCTTCTGAAATTTTTAGACCACTAGGTCTTGATAATGCATCATCTAAAACCCGTGAATCATGTGCGCTTCCTTCCCAGTCAGCTAAAACATATATAAACTTCAAATCAAAAGTTATAGTTGCTAAAACATTTTGTGTTGTTTCTTCTTTTCGACCTTGAAACTTTCTTTGAATCTCAACAGGAACATTTGCAGGAACATGGGTACCATCAATTGCTCCCACACAATCCTATATAAACATGAAAAATAATTTATAATCTTTTCTTCTAGATGTAATTAATTAATGTATAAAAATATTGGTATTGTTCTCATACCGTAAAATAAGGATAGAATCTTTGATTATTCATTATCTTAGCTGGAACTGTATCCTCTGTATCTTTAATAAGGTGTCTATATAACTTAAGAACTGTTTTTAAAACAATTCTAAAGTAACGATGGATAGTTTCAACAGACCTATAGTATATACTACTAATAAAACGAAATCTTTGGTTTTGGCCCACAGTTTGTAAAAACACAATTACCTGCTCCCTAATAGACACATTTTGAGTTGATCGTAATAGGTCACGACTTGTGAGAATATCACACAATCTATATAAGACAACAGGTTTCATACGAATTTGTTCAACGCAATGTCTATCACCTCAATTCAAAATGCTGTCAATGTAGAATTCTCGTTGAGCAATTGCATTTATACGTGGTTCTCTTGGTATAAAAATTCTATTTCTTTCTTGTTCAATAATAGCTACCCCTATAGTCATCATAGTTACAGCTGCTCTCATACATGCTGCATGAATTATCTTATTATCTATAACATGAAAGTAAAGTTTTCTGTTAACAAAACCTAAAAATTTAGGGAAATAAATATTAAAAAAACATATAAAATACTTACACAATCAATACAATACATTATGCTGAAAGAAATTGACAATGTATAATAGTTATGGCAATGATATCTAATTCTCTAAACAAACAAGGTTTTAAAATATATTATTTAAGACCATAAAATTCAATTTTTCGATGATAAAACCGTTTTGAAAATTATACAATTCATAAGTTCACAATGATTAATACACATTGTGCAATGAAATCCATATAATTACCGGCATAGTCCTACAAATTTATCCATATGTAAAAAATATAATCAAACACTAATAATGAATTAATCAAAGCAAAATAAAACAAGCACATTTATAAATATAGCAAAATAAAGCAATAACTATAGCAAAAATCACACTTTTTAGGTGTTATCCACGTTTTTATGTTTAGGTTTTGTTATCTAATTCCCCTTATTAAACTTCCTCTCGATCTCGGTTGGTTCCCCTCTAATAACATGTTCTCGGTTTCTTTCATTCGGTTTCTCTCATTCTCCTGTTCCTTTTTGGTTTCTCGGTTTCTCTCACTCCCCTTTTCCCTCACAGTTTCTCTTACCGTTTGTTCTCTCTCGCCATTCCCCTGTTTTTATCCAATTCCTTAACTTCCTCTCTCTGTGCACAAAGAAGCAGGAAAAATATCAAAGATTCTAGGGGTAAGAGGGCTAGACATCAAAGACCTGCTCCTCCTTCCCAATTCTCCTCCCTCTCTCTCCAGGCTATTTGTACTGATAACGCTGAGACTTGAAAAAAAAAAGGGAGCAAGGGTTGATTTTTAACACATTCACTGATCCCCCCTTTACTTTGCCTCTCTCTCTTTGTGTTTCCACCTGGGCATAATCCCTTGGTTATGTTATGGAAGCAAGAGTCTTTTTTTTAGAGGGGAGTGGATATGGTGGCTGGATCCGGGGATGGGGAAACAGGGAAGGGACTACTGTTTGTTGAGGAAGTTTGGGGATTTTGCTTTGATTAGTTCACAATAATCTTCAGGGTAGGGATTTTGCTTTGATTTGGTTTGTTTGGCTACAAACATGAGCTGCCGAATGTGAGTGATGAAGAAGAAAACTATGTCATGGAAAAACTGTGTTTTTTATAGCTTGCTTGATGAATTTGGTTTGTTTTGAACTAGCTGAATGTGACAAGGTAAGATGAAGAAGAAAACCGTGTTATGGAAATGTTATGGGAAAAATATGACAGGTAGTAGATTTATCATGATTTGTTTGAACAACATGAAAAAAAACACAGAGAAACACATTTTGGTTCGAAACAAACACAGTAAATTAAACAAGAAGATCAAATGATTTATGCCATAATTCTTACAAATCTAAACGAAGAAGATAAAAACATAAATGAAATAATAGAGGAAAAAAATACCTGAAATAAAAACAATATGCTTCAATTGTTCCAAAGAAATGCTTCAATTGTTCCTGCTTCCAATTGTTTTCGAAAAGAGAGAGAGAGAGAGAGATTGTGATTTGAGAAAATGTGTGTAATGAAAGAAAGGAAAGTGTTTTCCTTTCCTTATCAAAAGGAAAACACTTTCCTCTGCTAAAGTTACTATTTTGTTTTAACCGGAATTAACTTTTCTTTGACTTAGTTTTTCGTATTGTTACCAAACATGAAAAAATAAGGAAAATGAATTCCAAAAATTTGTTTTCTTGGAAACAAACAAGGCATTAGTCTAATTTCACGACATGTTCTTGTGAAGACTGTCCGCTGATATCAATTCCTTTGTGTTTGTGTGTGTGTGTGTGTTTTTTTTTAAGTTGCTATCATGCCTAGCTAGTAAATAAAGAATGAAATTAAAAAAATAATAGAATTAGGGTTTTGTACTTTAGGCGTTGATTTGCATTTTGAAAGATTAAAGTGCACAGAGTTTGTGCTTATGATGATGTAAAGCCATGGTTGATGTATTTTGGTTTTCTTTGCAATGATGGTTGTGGAAAGTGATGAATTTTCTTCTACCTTCCTCTGTTGGTGGAGTTTTGATGAAACACTTTATATTAAGAAAGTACCTAATGTCCATTGACGCGCCACTAATTTAGATTACTTTTTATTGCTAAAAGGAAAATAAAAACGAAAACAATGATCAAATGACCTTATGTCCCCCAACATGTCCAAAATCTGGAGATGCGAACTTTGTTTTTTGGCTACGTTCTTAGAGAATGGAGAGTGATGCATTCGTTTCTTTCTCCTTCCTTTTGTTATTGCAGGGGGTGTTCTGCAGGGAAAAAGAAGCCACACCAGCAGTTCCCATTCACATTTTCAGGTGGAAATTATACATGTGATATTTACAACTTTAGTTGATGCTAACAATTTTCTGTGTTTGGTTATGCACAAACTCCTTTATTGGAATAATTACTTTTACTAATATTTTTTGTGATGGAATTGTGCCTTGAAAGATGCACAATGGTACAGATGCTGCCTCTGCAAAATCCACTCTCTCAACTGCCAGTTCATTTGGGGACACCATTTTATTAATATTTGCGTTGTGTTTCCACTCTGTCTTCGAGGGCATTGCAATAGGAGTTGAAGAGACAAAAGCTCATGCCTGGAGAGCTTTATGGACTATCTCATTGCATAAGATATTCGCAGCAATTGCAATGGGCATATCTCTCCTTCGAACGATCCCAGATCACCCCTTTGTATCATGTGTTGCCTATGCTTTCACATTTGCCATTTCAAGTCCAATTGGCGTGGCCATTGGGATTATAATAGATACCACAACTCAGGGTCTTGTGGCAGACTGGATCTATGCCATATCAATGGGACTGGCATGTGGTGTGTTCATCTACATATCAATCAACCATCTTTCAACTAAGGGTTACCTTCCCCAGAGATCAGTTTTAGTTAATACGCCACTTTACAAGTTCTTGGCCGTATCGTTGGGGATCGGAGTAGTTGCTGTTGTGATAATATGGGACTGAAAACAAAGGAGGGTAGATGCCTACTTGGATGTCTGTTGTTGTCTTGTTGGAAGTCTGCTGTCTTTTGCCCCACATGAGTGCAGAGCATGGGTGGTGGTAGAATATAAGCTTTATCACAAGCTATTACTAGAAAAAACTAAGTTTTGCCAGATTAGCAGGACACATATAGGTACAAGCATTATTAAAGATTTTTTATGGTATGGATCTACCCTTCAATGTATAATGATACAGGTAATAGATTCATAATCCAATACATGGATTGAAAGGGTCAATATTATAATGGAACTTGAGTACAACATGCATTATTTAACACAAAACTAAAGACAAAAATTCAAACTCTTAACGTCTCAAGAACGGAACCAGCTATTTGAAATCTCTTAGCGTAAAAAGAAAAATAACATCGACCTCAATAGGTGTCATACAAGTATAATAATCAGATAGAGAGAAAGAAAAGTCAAAAACTAGTCAAATTTAAAGCAGGGGGAATAAATACATTGTGATAATTTATTTATTCCAAGCTCTCTAAAGGTTGGTGTGAAGAACTTTTTCCAGGCAAATAGAAACAACGAACGGACCGGCTAAATCCCCAAGAGCACAACCTGCATGCAAACTTTGTGAATTAGATCACAAAAATATTTGCTAGAGTAGCATGTTTGGTCAGGCTGACAATGATGAATTTTTTTCCTCTTCCCCCTTTTCTCTCTCTCTCTCTCGGGATTTGGTATTTGTGTCGAGCCTTTAAAAATTCAATTGTGTCCTCCAGTTTGTATTTGTTTTGAATTTGGTCTTTATTCTTTTGATTTCTATTTATTTTGATTTTAATGCTTCTTGAAGTTTTTTTTTTCAATTTTATACCTCAGCATTTAATTTCATTTAATTTTTGTATCCAATCTGGTTCTCATTCTTTTGGTTGCTATTTTTTTTTTAATCTTTTGCATATTTTTTTTATTTTTTCCTTTAGGATTTTATTTTATTTTGTTTTGTTTCCAATTTTGGTCCTCATTTTTTTATTGTTTTTTTAATCTTTTTCTTTATTTATTTTATTTTTCAATTTAATCCCTAATTAGTTTCTTTCAATTGCTTTTTGTGCAAGATTTAATCCTTATTATTTTAATTTTTGTATCATTGAGAATTTTACTTTGTAATTTCTTCGTGTCTACCTATTACAGGTAATTTCAATCTCATAACCCAGTCCACTAGTTTCGATGATTAAACCGGATTAAGTTCAGTCTTTTTTTAAATTCTTTGTAATTGTTTTTTTCATTTGCATCATTTGACAATGACTTAGCCTTGAATTTCATGATTTGTTTTGCTTTTCTTTTAGTGAGGTTATCCATGTTTCATATTTCAGGTCGCAAGTTGGTCGAGTTAAACTTGGCTGGCTCGGTTTTTTTAAAATTATTAACCCTTGAGCGTTGTGATTTTTTCCGTTTTCCTTTATGCGGGGTGGTCAAGTTAACACGTGTTGGCTTGTGTTTTTTTTTTTTTTCATTTTCTTATTTTACTTCAGTTTTTTTTTTCCTAAGTCCTTTTTTTT
>Ga0325414_1000887_pt1 | contig 27026 bp, 15 predicted proteins | sample PopdelMetagenome_8_FD_206183 | JGI IMG/M metagenome (GOLD analysis project Ga0325414, IMG submission 206183) | Populus deltoides microbial communities from Bellville, Georgia, United States - Leaf-PdKOR-R3 | ecosystem: Host-associated > Plants > Phyllosphere > Phylloplane/Leaf | place: USA... | reverse complement strand
GAGGCAGGTATGTCTTAAATATTGATGTGGTTTTTGATTAATTTGGCAGCTAAAAAGAGCCAGGTTTCATTGTCATGGATAATAGCAAGACCTCATCCTCTTCAGTAAATGGTCCTCAAGAACCTTCTAATCATGATGAACTTTTCATGCAGCAGATCTTGCTCTTTTCTGATACTCTCAAGGTACACTCGATCTTATAAAATCCTCTCATTAGTGGAGCCATGTTGCAGATCATGATTATGTTTCTTTAGCTACAGAAAAGTCCAACGGTTACTAGAAATTCAGAGATGATTGTAGAAGTAAATTACCTTAATTTTGATAATAAAGTTGTTTTCTTTGATTAGGACTTGAAGAACCTTAGGAAGCAGCTATACTCAGCAGCCGATTATTTTGAATTAGCTTACTACAAAGAGGACAAAAAACAAATGTGAGTCAGGTTTACAATCCCTTTTGTAAATGCCATGATTGTGACATGGTATGCTAATTACCCCCGTCCCCCGGCCACCGGCCTTGTCTCAACGCAGAGTGGTTGAGTCCTTGAAAGATTATGCCATCAAAGCTTTGGTCCGTACCGTTGACCACTTGGGTTCTGTAGCATACAAAGTTAACAAATTTTTAGATCAAGAGATTGGTGAAGTTTCAGAAATGGAGCTTCGTTTCTTTTGCACCGAACAGGTATCCTCCCTTCCGCCTTTCCCTTAGCCCTTCACCATACATTCTTGAATACAAGATTCATTTTCAGGTTTTTTTAGGACGGTGCTGAAACATTATCCGAACATGCTCGAGAAGTCATTTATTATGAAATTATTTTGCCTTTCTGGGACAATTCACTTGTCTACACAGGAATTTTAATCATGTCAGACTGTCTAAGACTTCAATACCTGACCTTCTTCTGTGGCATGCCCCAGAGACTGGAAGCATGCCAAGAATATATCAACCAAGGTGGCCTTTCACAACAGTCATTGGCAATAAAAACTCCAAAGCACCAAAAGCGGTACATTTTTCCAGGCAAATATTTTACCTCTCCTATTTTCCTTTTGCATTTTTTCTCTACATTTCCAATATTTCAAGATGTTTGTGACACTGAAATTTGCTGTTCAGTTGATGAGGAGAACATGGATGCACATAGCCATACTAGATCAAATTATCACAGTAGAAGCTTTAGTACTGAACACAACTTGCTTGATTTAAAAAATGGTATGCTACTTCCTCTCCTGATGTGCTTGAAATAAATCAGTCAAACACCAGATTTTTATAATCCAGAAAACCTCTTTCAAACTCATTATTTCTTTCTGTGATTGTTTGTGCCAAGCTGTTCAAGCAACAATCAAAGGAGCTCCTTCTTCCTTGAGGTAATCTTGATGATATATTTGTTATTACTATGATCATCTTGCCATCCCAGTTTCGCCACGACGTAGGATTTCAAGGTATAATTTTAATGCAGAGAAAGGCATTCTCAATCACAGTCTCCACAATTCTACTCAAGACAAGGAGCATTTACGATCACAAGGACTTCAACCAACAACAAACCTGGTTTGTGCGCATGAATTCTTTTTCTTATTATTTTTATCTAGAAAAAGTTGCAGTACACACACCAGAGACAGGTCAGGAGAGTATGACCCTTTCTTATAATTTCTTCTCTCCGTTTTAATCAGAAAGAAGATCATCCTCTCCGCAACACTTTCCGCTCATACGTTCTGGATCTCTTCTCAAGGGACCAGTATCTTCAAATTATACTAATGCACGACGAAGGGTAAGCGCAACCATTACAAAGAATATGGAATGACTAATGAGATTGGGCTGTCAAAAAAAAAAAAATCATACACAACGAATAGTCATGACTTGAAATTCACTTGTTAAAATGTTGCTGCTTAAACCTGAATTCTGGAACTGAAATAAACATAGTTCTTTCACTAATTAATTTCATTTATTTCAGTATCCATCTGAGCCTCGGAGATCAGTTTCGTTGTCCATGTATTCGGAAAGAGACAAGACAAAAGATAGCGATCAGCAATATTCTGGCAAGAGCAAACGCCTGTTTAAGGCCTTGCTCCGCATGCGCAAGTCTAGAAAGGAAGGCTCCCTGTATAAATATTTGGATGAGATTTGAAACAGCAAAACAAATGGAGATCATGCATGATAGGAAACAACAGACAGACTATCTGTAGTTTCTGGTTGATAATTTGTACCCTCTGTGTGTGTGTGTTTTAAGATTCAGTTTCTTAATGTAGGAGATTTCAATATATCCCCCTTATTCATAATTTAGATGCTATTATCTGATTAATAATCATCACCAACAGAATGAGTATAACTTGTCTGTTTTTTTCTTTTTTGGTTGGGATAAATAACCCATGAGAGCCGAATTAGATCATTTACCTGCGGTGGGTAGAATCTTTTTTTTTTTTTTTTTTTAATTATGAAGGCATTGTTAATGTATTTTCAACTAGAAAAAGAATTTAATCCGTGTATGGACTCATTGATATAATATAATTCACTTGATGAGTTTAAATATAATATAAATATTTAAAAATAAAAAGCATAGTTTTATAAAAAAAAAAATTCAAGATGATATTTTTTTATATAAACAAAACAACATAATAGATCAATCCGGGTTGACATATAAATTTTGCAATTCAAGTCATGAAATCTTGATACCTAAATCAAAAAAACATATTGAAGCCCAATTCTTAATTTACTCAATATTGAAAAATAAAATTAAAAAAAAAGACCTTAATCAATCCGAATTAAAATGTTAAATCCAGATCATGAGACTACAATAACCCAATAAAAAGTAAATCATACAAAATTATGAAACTCAATTCTTAATCAATCTAATGTTAAAAGATGAAATTAAGGGAAAAAAAAGACTCAAGTCAACCTAAGTTAACTTGCCAAATCCTTGACTCAAGTTATATGACTAAGATAACCTCATAGAAAGTAAACCGAAATAAATTATGAAGCTTGATTCTCAATCAACCCAAAATATTGATGAAACTAAAAAAAAATCAATTACAAAAAAGAACCCAAAAAAATCCCAAGTTGACCAGATTAATCCGCAAAACTCGTGATCAAGATCATGAGATTAAGAAAACCTTATAGAAAGCAAATTAAAATAAATTATGTAACTCAATCCTCAATAATCTAATATTAAAAGATAAAACTAAAAAATAATAATTCAAAATTCAAAAAAATATTGTTCCATTGAGTAGTACTTTGTGATCAAGAGAACAATGATTTCCTTTCATTTACTAGCTATTGTTAATAATAATAATAATATAAAACTATTATGTTTATTTCTTTCTTTCTTTTTTCCTGCCGATAAAGAAAACAAAATCATAATAAACTATGATGTTTCTTTACATTAACAAGAACTAATTGGGGGAGAGAAAATTATACTTACCCTCCTCGTGAGGTAGTGTTATAATGAGCAATTTTTTATTTATTTATATTGATTATTGGGTTAGGCTTGATCCGTCTATAAAAAATTAACATGGTCCAAATATTTAGAGGAGTTACTAAAAAAAGTAAGCACTTTCTCTACTTATATAGATAGGAACATAACTCATATGAAGATATAAGTTTTTATTATTGAAAGAACATAATTTTTTTTTCTTCTCCCATCTTAACTCTTTGCATTAACTTGACAAGATTTACAAAAATGTTCGTACCGTGGAATATCATTTTGGTTTTAGTAATTGAAATGACACTGAAGTAATTGATCCAAGAATAAAAAAGTAAATTCTAACAAATAAGTTTTTCTTTCCAATCTATAGTTTTTTTAAAAAAAATTTCAAATTGAGTTTTTTCTTTTAACCTTTAATATTAGATTTATTAAAGATTAAACTTTAAAATTTATTTTTTAACCCCTAACATTGGATTTATTAATTATTGAACTTTTTAATTTATTTTGATTTGTTTTTTATAGGATTATTCTAGTCTCATGATCCAAAAAGACGGTTTTTGTGGGTTACCCTAGTTAACTTAAGTTTTTTGGGGTTCTTATTGTACTTTTTTTTTTATTTCACCAGTTAACATTTGGTTAATTGGAAATTAAATTTCAATGTTTGTTTCAGTTTGCTTTCTATGAGGTTATCCTAAATTTATAGCCTGAGCCATAAGTTTGGCGGGTTAACCTGAGTTGACTCAGGTTTTTTTTGTTCCTTTCTTAATTGATTTTCTTTTCAATTTCATCCTTCAATATTAAATTGATTAGTAATTGGGCTTTATAATTTATTTTGATATGCTTTCTATTAGGTTATCTTAGTCTCATGACCCAGGTTTGACAGTTAACTCGGGTTGACATGAGTCATTTTTTTATCTTTTTTTTAATTGATTTTTTTTCAATTTAATCTTTCAACATTAGGTTGATTGAGAATTAAGCTTTAAAATATTTTTTTTATTTGTTTACTATAAGGTTATCATAGTATCATGATCTGGGTCGTGGATTTTACGTGTTAACCTAGGTTAACTCAAGTCGATTCAATATATATGTTATTATTTTAATATTTTAAAAAAATATCATCTTGAAATTTTTTAATCAAACTATGTTTTTTTTTTTTTTTCTGGTTGTCCATGTTATTTTTAGACTTGCCAAGTTAATCACATCAATTTAATTCTTAAAAAAAAAACAAATTAGCAATGCTTGAATATTTTTTTAATATTAAAAGAATTTTATCCAATCCACAACAACGAGGACAAATACTTTATTTATATCTAACAATCAATATTTTATAAAAGAAAATTTCTTGAAAAGCTTGTTAGATACAAATTAATTCGAGGAAATCTTTTCTGAGAATGGTTGATTAAACGAGTTTCATTGAAAGTTGTCTTTAGCTAAATACAACACCATCATCTTCCATCATGTTTACTTTAATGATCTTGTCTCGGTAATGACTTGGATAGTCTATAATATACCTCTTATCACACAGTTTTTGACGGATCCTAATTTATAAAAATAATTATAGATTTATTTAGGGTTTGGTTAATGGGTGTCTTGAGAACACTTATTAAGACTCATTTAATGTTATATTCAATTCATATGTTTTCCTTCTTTTTTTTATTGTAAACTCTTAAAAACATTACCATGTAAATAACAAGTATATAACGTATTTAATTAATATCATTGGTTTTATTATTTGAATATGTGGTTTTTAGTTCTTTTTAACACCATTCAACAATAAATAAGGTTTAATAAATACATATAGATAATACTTAGTGTGTGTTTTTTCTTTGGATAAAAAACTTTTAAAAGAACATTAAATTAATATTTTTTAAATGTTTTGTTTATATTTTTAACATCCTCGTATTAAAATCATCTAACAATGTTTATAAAGCATCCTATATAACTAACTACATAACGAACAATGTCTTAATAAGTATTTTAAGGATACTCGTTACCTTTTTCCATTCAATAACGTATAAAGGATATTGAAATAATTATAAATTCACTTCTTAATTTATTTCATAATTTTTTTTATTATATAAAGATATATTCATTTGTAGTGGTGAAGTATATTTAAAGACGATAATTTTTTTTTATGGGTAGAGACAATTAAAGAAAACTGCAACATCTAGTTCTTAAATAGATAACTTTAAAAAATGTCACTAGCTTGAGCAAATTTCCTAACGTGAATAAAGAATAAAGAATGATTAATAATGAGTTTTTCATTGTAGTAGTATAATATATCAATATGGAATGCTAAGGTAAAATTATCATTTTTCCTTTCAGTTAAAAAATTAGAAGCCTTTGTGTTGGGTAATTTCATCTTTTTCAATAACATATTAGTCATTAACAAATTGTTAAAGAATATATTTGTCTTTTCAAAAAAAAAAAATTAAACAGTAACATAAATTATGTACTCCCAAAGTTAAAAAAAATTAAAATTGTTGACCAATAATTCTTTCGTGTTTTCTTTTCTTAGAGTATAGTAAAAAAACACTTGTGGCCTTAGAAAAAAAAACAGAAAATAAGATATGTGTTTAGGGACATTTTTGTTTTTTCACACAAGTTTTTTGTTTAATCTTCAGACTCATAGGAGATATTTTAGTATTTTTACGTTGAAAATTAATTTTTTATTCAAAAAAATTGTTGACGCATGCTTGTTATATATTAGTGAGTGAGTGGTGCCTCTTAGTGGCCAAAACTACTCTTCCATTATGACCTCTTCTCCTGGTGTGACGTATGATGACGAATGACATGTAGTTCGTCGCTAGTAACTCATTGTTTTGCCAGTCCATAATGATAGAATTTGATGAGTTTTCTCTAAAATTGAATAGTTTTTTCAGCTTAATATATATATATATAAAGCCAAAACACTCAGGTTTAATTCATGTTTTATAGAGGGTACTCAAAGTTGATAGTGGAGGAAATTCCATCATTTTTTGTTCCTAAAATTCTCAATAGAATAGGGTTGAATTAGGAAGAGTGTTTTGGAGTTGGTTTTTCTATACTGTTTTTGACATAATTCCTGAAGAAATTTAGACTTTTCTTTTACCCAATTTCTTAACTTATTCTTTTCAATTTTAAGCTCTGTTTTTTATTTTTATTTTCCTTATGATTTAGATATTAGGTTAGGTCTTTGTAGAGAGATATTGAGCAAGAATTCCTTTCAATTCATTGAATAATACACCTAAACAAGATGATGTTGTTGGTTTTTCTATATTATTTAGACATAATTTTTGCAGAAATTTAGACTCTTCTTTCTACCCAATGTTTTAGCTTATTCTCTTCAACTTTAAGCTCTATTTTTCCTTTTTATTTTCCTCATAATTTAAAGCTTAGGTTTGATTTTTGTAAAGAGATATTATGCATGAATTTCTTTCAATTCATTGGATCTTATTTAGAAATGCATCTATATTTTATTGAAAAGCTTCAAAACCCTCAATAGGGTATTGGGGGGGGGGGTTTCCTATTTTGTGCTCAATTCTATCTCACAACTAGTTGAATCGGTCAACCGATATAAAGGAATCAAGTCAACTAGTTCAAGCATAACTTTATATATCAAATTTATTTTTTTTTTGTCTATATTTTATCAACCCCATACTAATTTTATTCATTATTCTAATTCAAATTAGTTTTAAATTTTTTTTTTTTAGGGTTTACAATTTGGTTTAACTATTTTTTAGAATTGTGATAAGTCTTTTGATGATTTTTATAATTTCATAATACTTTAAAGGGATTATTATAATTTATCTTTAATTCCTTCTTTTTTTTAATTTTAGATGAATTCATTGTATTTACATGATGTATTTATAATAAAAACGAAATTCATATATACTTGATAACCACAATAAACCTCAAAGATAAATAAAAAAATGCATAAACTAAAAATAATGATCAAGGTAAAATATTTGAACATACATACATTTATCTTTTGATTCTTACTAGAATGATTAACTTTCTGCTTTAAATCTTTAATTTAAATCTTTAAGTAGCATTCATAATAGTTTTTATGATTTATTAGTTTATATATTTTTTAATATATTTTATTAAGCATAAATATAATATTTTCATTCATCAGTGAATAAATTTCATGATATTAAAAAATACCTAACACCTTCTTCTAATGTTTTAGAAATTAAATAATATTCCTATATTATATATAATGTCTTTATCGAAAGGAGAATAAAAAAAAAAAAAAATGAAAGATGAATACAGTGATGAAACATGTGCAATACTTATTTTTTCCCCTAAAAAAACAATTGGTTATTTATGTTCCTTTTCAAACAGTACCTTGCGTTCCAAATCAGCTAGCCCGAACTACACCAGAGCTCCCTGTATAAAAAAAAAATCCCGACTCAAAACAGAGGACATGGCATATTGATTTATGCGCTCAGTTTGTGTTTCAATAGCAAAAACGTGCTGCCTTTTTTGACGCTTCGAGGCCGCAATAAAGATCTGGGTTTTATTGAGCGGTAGTAAAGTTCTTGACTTGATCCATTTTCAGCTCGATAGGTGAGTTTTTTGGATATTTTTTGTTGATTTGCTCAACTAGTTTTTTTTTCTCATTTATGTTGATTTTTTAGTTTTTTGTTGACCATTCAATATTGGCTGAGTTCTGGGCTTGGTTTGTGGGATTCAATTTTTGTGTTTTTAGCTATTGAGAGAGTGCTTTTTTATGTTCTTCTGAGTATTATAACTAGTTAGGAACTGAAAAGTTAGTTTCTTTAATGGTTTCGGTTTTAAAGATTATATTTTTTTTTCCTGGAAGAGTCTGTTATTGTAAAATTAAGACTTTAAAGCAGACTGGTCTTGCCGGTTACGAAGATTCAAATTAGTGGGAATTTTGAATGGCAAATAATGCATGTATTATATGTTTAGAATGAAACTCAAAGGAATTGACGGGGCGCACAAGCGGTGAAGCATGTGGTTTAATCCGATACAATTCACATGCTCATTCAGTCACTGGAAAAAATGTGCAAAGTTACTTTGAAATTTAAGCCATTTCTATGGAAAAGAAGTTTGCATGCTTCTGGCAGCGCTTTGATGCTGTAACCGAAACCTTGAAAATCTCTGTTGTTGATCATCTTAGGTGTTTCAATGCCCTTTTTGATTATTGTTTGGTTGTTTTTTTTTGTTGGATATTGGTGTTTATAGTAGAAATGGAAGATTTGTATATATTTACATTACCTGGTGAGAGCATGTGTTATTATGTTGTCTTCAAGATTTTTGTTTGTGCTGTTTTGTTAAAAGGATAACGTTATTTCTTCTGTCATCTTGTTGTATCTTACTTTAATTCATAAGATTGAAATGAGATGCTGGGGTTTGTGGACATAGTGTTCCAAGTAGTTGTTGGATAGGGAGAGGTTTCATTGAGATTCGAACACCTTGCAGATGCCATATCGTTTTGAACTGTTATTTCCAGAAATCTCTTATTGAAGTAATCATTATGCTTTTGAACATGGAGCTGTAGAGAAACTGTGAAACATTTTCAATAAATCATCAATTCATATTTCCAAAGATTTCAGTTTCTTTTTCTTTCCTTCTCAATAATTCCATGACAGTAAGCCCTTGCCTTTAACTTCAGGGGACCTGAAACTATAAGCTGTTGCAGGAGACTGGTGTCCTTTGCTTTTCAATCTCAGTGCCAATGTGGCAACCTAATTTGTAAGGACAGACAACCACAGCTGTTTAGCAACCATGGGAGATGGCAATAATAGAAGCAGCAACAACAATGAGAAGCCAGAGTGGCTGCAACAGTACAATCTTATTGGCAAGATTGGTGAAGGAACTTATGGTCTTGTGTTCCTTGCAAAAACCAAGTCTCCTGCAAATCGTGGAAAGTCCATTGCCATCAAGAAATTCAAGCAGTCCAAGGATGGTGATGGTGTCTCTCCCACTGCCATCCGTGAAATCATGCTGCTTAGGGAAATTACTCATGAGAATGTTGTGAAGCTTGTGAATGTGCACATTAATCATACTGATATGTCACTGTATCTGGCTTTTGATTATGCTGAACATGACCTTTATGAAATCATCAGGCATCACAGAGACAAGGGTAACAATTTGATCAACCAATACACTGTTAAATCATTGCTCTGGCAGCTACTCAATGGACTGAACTATCTGCACAGTAACTGGATCATACATAGAGATCTAAAGCCATCAAATATCTTAGTTATGGGTGAGGGAGAGGAACATGGGGTTGTCAAAATTGCTGATTTTGGACTTGCAAGGATATATCAAGCTCCCTTGAAGACATTGTTTGATAATGGTGTTGTGGTAACCATTTGGTATCGTGCACCTGAGTTGCTTCTTGGGGCTAAGCACTACACAAGTGCTATTGACATGTGGGCTGTTGGATGCATTTTTGCTGAACTTCTGACCTTGAAGCCACTTTTTCAAGGGGCAGAAGCCAAATCAACATCAAATCCTTTCCAGCTTGATCAACTTGACAAGATATTTAAGGTCCTAGGCCATCCTACACTGGAAAAATGGCCAACACTTGCATGCCTTCCACATTGGCAGAATGATGTGCACCGTATCCAAGAGCACAAGTATGAGAATACTGGGCTACATAGTGTTGTACCTCTCTCTCCAAAAGGTGCTCCATTTGACCTTCTTTCTAAGATGCTAGAATATGATCCTCAAAAGCGTATAACTGCTGCACAAGCTCTAGAGCACGATTATTTTCGAAGCGAACCTCTCCCTGGACGGAATGCCCTGGTACCCTCTCAACCTGGAGAGAAAGTCATCAATTATCCTACACGTCCGGTAGATACAAATACAGATTTTGAAGGAACGACTAGCCTTCAACCTCCACAGCCAGTTTCATCTGGAAATGCAGTTTCTGGAGGCATACCAGGTGCTCATGGAGTTAACAACAGATCTGCACCACGACCAATGCCTATTGGCCTGCAGAGAATGCAAACTCAGGGCATGACGGCTTATAATCTCGCATCTCAGGCAGGGATGGGTGGTGGAATGAATCCTGGTAACATCCCTATGCCACGCGGTGTTGCCCAGCCCCATCAGCAGCATCAACTGAGAAGGAAAGACCCTCCAGGAACGGGGACTGGATACCCTCCCCAACAAAAATCAAGACGCTAATTAGCAAATGGCATCTAGACAGACTAACAATTAATCTTCTTTTTTACATCTATGGAGCCCTACCTTGTCGCTGTGGATGAATGATCCTGTTGAGTGCATCCAAGACCACATCGAATTCAAGAAGGTTTTCCACTTGTAATGTATGGGACAGTTATTGTAGGCTTTTTCCCGTCGTCTTTGCTTGAGGCAAGTAATAGCTTCATTGCATTTCTCTTCGGGAGATTCTGAGTTTACACGTCCAAGTTGCAAGATAATCTTGAGAGGGGCATGTTCTAAAGGAGAAAGCAGTAGTTGTATTGTAGCGATTGTATTGTGTTTGCATTTAAAGTAGAACACACAAGTGTAGCATTGTTCAGTTCAAGACTACTAGCATCTCAGTCTTAAATGTGAATGTATTTCCACACGCGGTACAAGAGAGGTGATTCCCCTAGTTGATATCAAGATCTTACTAAAAGTCAATTTCTGAAAGCTTTTATTATATTAGCTATTCGTACAAGAAAACTTCTTGTTGATACGCATGAAGTTACATGCGCGTGTGCAGACGCGCACAGAGAAAGCCATATCAGGATAACCGTTGTTTCTGTCTCTCAAATACGAGGCCGACGGAGCAAAGGCATTTCTTTTCTCAAATGCATGTTCTAGATATGTCCATGTAACCCGTTATGGGTTTGATTTGTTTTGGTCATCTACCTCATGATTGACTTCTATTATCTTTTTCCACGTTTCCCCTGTTATGTCGATCTGCTTATTTTGCTCCCCACTTGACCAAAAATAAACGAAGTCTGTCTCTTCACGAGTATGAAGAGAAACAGAGAAAGCTTGGGAAGGATTTTTCGAGCACAAATTTACTCCTCTGCAGGTAGTTTAGGCCATTAAAGACTTTGATTATGTCCATTCCAGCCCACAAGCAGCTCATCCCACTTACTTTCAATGCGAGTAAATGATATCTGTCAATGCCATGACTAATCTTCGGCCATCCTGAGAACCATTAGGCTTTCAGGCATTGTTACTAATTTGAAGCTCTATCCAATTACAATGAAAGCACAATATAACCCCGTGAATTTGCCATCAAGATATGTTGACCCTCTAAGAGTACTGAAACGAGGTTATTGGAATATATTTTAGATGTTATATAATACTGTCACTTTCTTTAATTGTTGAACAGCTTTCTAAAGGATCCTTCATATTCTATTAATTAGTTTAGTTGGGGAGCATAACTAGCCTAGACCATTAAGCCAGCTTTTAGCTAAATTATTTTTATAATGGTGTATATACCATGTTGCTTGTTGGCCCTCGAGTATTGGAATACAGATGACATCAATTACTTCTGTATAATTATCAATAGGTTTTCCAACGTATCTTATTGTGTGTGATATGTTGTTAGTTCGATAAAAAAAAATTCATGTAAATGTAAAAAAATATATGGATATTGTTACTGTTTTTTAAGTAGAGAAAAAAAATATAAACTATATGGAGATTAACTTGATGTACTTGATTGACTTGATATGTCTAAAGATAATATAGACGACCAATAAAAATATAGTTTCACTAAAAAAAAATCAAGACGATATTATTTTTAAATATTAAAATAATATTAACTTGGATCAACTATTGTCAAATCCATTATTTAAATCATGAGACCCTGATAACCCTATAGAGAGCAAATAAAAAAAATATTAAACCAAATTCCCAATCAACCCAACGTTAAATGATGAAATTGAAAACAAGATTCAACTAAAAAAAATAAGCTGAGTCAACCTGAATTAACTTGCTAAACCTAGATCATGAGATTGAGATAACCCTATAGAAAACAAATCGAAACAAATTATGAAACTCAATTCTCAATCAACTTAATGTTGAAGAATGAAATATTAACAAAAAAACAATAAAAAATGAACAAAAAATCACCTGAGTCAACCTATCAAACTCGTGACCTGGATTATGAGACCAGGATAACCTTATAAAACACAAGCCAAAACAAATTATGATGTCTAATTCTCAATCAACATAATATTGAATGATAAAATTAAAAAGAATCAACTAAAAAGGACAAAAAAACTCAAGTTAACTAGCATAACTCATAACCCGGGTCATAAGATTGTGATAATCCCATAGAAAGAAAAAAATTTATAAAGCTCAATTATCAATCAGCACAATATTAAAAGATTAAATTGGAAAGAAAATCAAATAAAAAAGAAAAAAAATTATTCGAGTCAACTTGGGTGAACCTGTCAAACTCGGGTCAGGAGACTGGGATAACTCCATAAAAAAAATAAAAAAAATATAAAGTCCAATTCCCAACCAACACAATGTTAAATGATGAAATTAAAAAAAATATTCAATTAAAAAAAAAACTCGAGTCAACTTGCTAAACCTAGATTATGAGATTGAGATAACTCTATAGAAAACAAATCGAAACAAATTATGAAACTTAATTTTTAATCAACTCAATGTTGAAGAATGCAATATTTAAAAAAATCAATAAAAAATGAACACAAAAAACCACCCGAGTCAACCTATCAAACCCGTGACTCGAGTCATGAGACCAGAATAACCTTATAAAACACAAGCCAAAACAAATTATGATGTCTAATTCTCAATCAACCTAATACTGAAGGATGAAATTAAAAAAGAATCAACTAAAAAGGGACAAAAAAAAATCGAGTCAATTGGCATAACTCATAACCCGGGTCATAAGATTGTGATGACCCTATAGAAAGAAAAAAATTTATAAAACTCAATTCTCAATCAGCACAATGTTAAAAGATTAAATTGGAAAGAAAATCAAATAAAAAAGGACAAAAAAATTATCTGAGTCAACTTAGATTAACCTGTCAAACTCGAGTCAGGAGATTGGGATAACTCCATAGAAAACAAATCGAAACAAATTATGAAACTCAATTTTTAATCAACTCAATGTTGAAGAATGCAATATTAAAAAAAAACCCTAAAAGATTTCGAGGATCAAAGTAAAAAAAAAAAACCCATGATATTTCCCTATTCATTACTATAATGAATTGTAAAAACCTTTTAGTATATGTTATCATGTTTTTCACCCCTTGATATTAATTAAGTACTAAAATCAACTCAAAAAGAAAAAAAACAGTAAAATAATCAAATTAACCTTTTAATAATAACATTTTGATATTAAAAATAATTTTTAAACAGTAAAAAACAGTCATGAGTTTTTTTAATTTTTTATTTGAAATTCTCAATTTTTAAAACAGTTAAATTTAATAGGGATTGAATTTTAAATTATTAGGAATGAATTGGCTACCTTGTGGCGACACGTCCAACCTTCTACCTTGTATGGTAATATTTTTTAGTATCATTAAATTTATCCTAATAGGAGCAATCTCCCAGTGAGATGAGTGTCGAAGACAAATTCAGTTAGGACAATCTTTTTTTTCCTTTTTTTTTTTTAATTCTCTCTTCTTCTCAATTTCTGGGTCATTTGAATAAATTGTCTACGCTACCACTTGTAGAATGCATGTAACGCAAGAGCTCGGAGTTCATCTTTCGGCCAGTTATGAAGTAAAGAAATTTAGATTTCGAATAATAAAATTAACCCGTTTAAAAGGATAATAATAATAATAAAAGACCTCTCGAGGAGATATGGAACACAAAATCCACCGCCATTCGCTCGCCAAGGAATCTAGATCCCATCTCGTGGATAGATTCCTTGGGCGGTAGTCACCATTTTTTCGAAAATTAAAGCATCTTGTTGACGACAATCGATAATGGTGCTTTCTTGGAAGAGAAATAAAAAAACTCATGAGTGGGGAAACTGCAGAGTTTGGTGGCCGTGTATTTGATATATATATATATATTGTACAACAAAATTTATGGGAGAGTTTCCCTTCCTTTAATCCAACACGAGCCACAAACAAAACACTTTTCAAGAGGGAAAAGGGATTTTCTCCTGTTTTATACTCTTTTTTTTTTTTTAATGCATTGGTGCTGGAGGAATTGAGAATGTGCTCCACTTTCATGTACTTTTTTCCCTTGTTTATTTGATGGGCTGATTTTAAAAATAATTTTTAAAAAATAAAAAATTATTTTAATATATTTTAATATAAAAAATATTTTAAAAAATAATTATAACCACTCTTCAACATATTTCATAACATATTTCATATTGTGATCGCCACCGGACCAGAAAAATATAAAAAACAAGCAGACGCAAGTGGGAGTGGTGGGCTCAATATGTGCCCACATAGGATTTGTAAATTTGTTGTCATTCACACACACACAAACGCATCAATACCACACAATGCCTTTTGTCTTCTTTTTCTGTCCTTTCTGCAACGCCAAGGATACGTTAATCATTCTTGATGATTAAGTTCAGGCAAATATTAACTCGCCTCTTTTTGACCAATTAGATGCCGTGAATGTGCTGGCTTTACGGACCTTCATGATTGCTACTTATGAATGATTATGCCTTAATGATCTTCTTTATAATTAATTAAGGTTTAACTCTCTTGGCTGAGATTACCGGTGGAGGGACGGAGGTGGGCCTCACCGGGCCAGGCCAGTAAACACCTTGCTCGTGTCATCTCATGTAGGAAAAACATAGGTGGCAATCTCGAAATGCTACATGCAGAATTGATTGGTGTGGAAACCCCCACGTGGAAACTTGAAGAACCTTCTCTGCAAGAACCACACGCACCCCCATATTATTTTGTACACATTACGAAGGGCAACAGCCATACAGCAGCCGTACATCCCAGCAGAATCAAATTTCAAAAGGGTTACGTTTACGTGCAGTGATTGAGATGTTTTTCAAGCTACGTGAGTGTCGGGACTCGGCTGGCTACAACGTGAATTTAAAAAATATTATTTTTAGATTGTTTTTATTGTATTAATATAAAAAATAATTTTTTAAAAAATAAAAAATATATTATTTTAATATAATTACAAAAAAAAAACAACCATTATTATCTCATTCTCAAACACCAAAATTCATCCCATTCCTGGAGATCCATGGGAGAGCAAGAAATAAAGAGAAAGAAGAAAGAAAACATTCCATGAATGGATGACAGGGGAAGAAGAGGAAAAGAAAAAAGAAAAAAAAAAACTCGAGAGATATTAATTAGATACGCATGATCTAGCCTGTCTGCTTAGCTCCTATCCAGCATTTGAAGCTCTGAGGCTTCCAAGGCTGGAACTTGATAAGATCGTTAATGGCGGCCCCATCATGTCCATGCAACTCGTTTCCATCGACTCTATCCAAATAAACAGCTTGCTATAATTTTAGTTCTGGACTTCTTATTGCTCTACTCAAAAACTTCGGACTACCCAACATATTTTTGTAATATTTTTCTTGTATTTTCTATTGAATGGTATTTATTTTTCTAGCAAAATACGTAATAATAAACTCCCTTCATATTAATTGTAAAACTAATCAGGATTAAATAGTATATTCTTAACCTTTATTTTTTTTTTTGGAATGTTTCTTAGACTTCGGAATACACAATATATAAGGGTAGCCCTCCTCTATTAATTACATGATATATAGCTAAACAAAATATTTGGGTTGTATTTACTTTCAATTTTTTTTTTTGCTTCCTTCTCTAGTTTCCTTATTTATTCTAAAGAGATCTTTCTTTGAAAAATTGAGAAAATACTTTTATTAAATAGAAAATATTTAAAATAGAAAACAAGACCCTTATTTAACTTAAATTAAAAATATTAAAAGAAATAATCATAAAATGTTAGAAGCTAAACCAAACAAAACTCTTATTTTCATGGTGAAGCATTTGACAAACAGTCATTTTGATGTTTTTTTATTTTTTAGAAAAATAAAAAATTAGAAAATACAAAACAAAAAAAATACTAATTTTTTCCTAAATTAGTAACACATTGTCTTTAATTTTATGTTTTGTTAAAAACATTTGAAAAAAAGGGAAAACTTTAGGCAAGTAAACACAACCTTAAATACTCATAAAAAAAATGTATTAAGTTTTACGTAAATGGAGGGAGATAAAGTACAAAAAATAGATATGAACTACTTATGTAACCCACGCTATGCAGCGAGGAACAATATTATTTTTTAGTAAAAAAATAGAAACTGGTTGTGTTCTTAAATTTTTAAGAAAAAAAATTATAAATACTATACACATATCTACTTAAATAAATTGTTAATTTGCACCTTGTTATGGGTTGTAATTTTTTTTATTAGAAAAATGAGAATGCATGTTTTTTTTAACATTTTACTCGTTAAAAAATTATAATCATATTTTGTATTTTAATTAAATCAACCAAAAACCACCTGAGAAAAAAAAATTGAAGTACTAATTTGACCTACTTTATTATTGACAAACACTTATATTGATGAAGTCTATGTTTGGGAACGTGACTGCGTTTCCAAAAATTTTAAATTTTTTTTTACTAAAATTAAATATGGTTTGTATGTTTTGAATCGTTTTGATGTGCTGATGTCAAAAATAATTTTTTAAAAATAAAAAAACATCATTGACATGTATTTTGACATGAAAAGTTATTTGAAAGGCACCCGCAACCACACTGCCAAACACGCTCGAAATTATATAAAATAATAAGATAATTGTCCGGTAAAAATAAAATACAGAAAAGCTTGTTATCGAAAGCCAATATTTTCACCTAGTACAAATATATTTTTTATTGTAAAGTTTATCTTTTACTTATCGTGAAAATAAAATTAATTTATATAAAAGAAATAATGAAAGATGAAATTATGCCTACCACGTTCAAAATACAACAAAATTAGAATCTGATGCCGGCATCATTTCCATTAATTAGATTAACCATGGCTGATAGGGTCAAATGGATACGAATGCGGCGACTTGGATGGTTTTGGTGTGGTTAGTAGGGTGAATTAGAGAATCGTCGTTCCATATATTATGTTCCATTTCCTAAGCAACTAGCAAGAAGCACAATTGATGGATTTCATGGAATCACACACACAACCATTATCCTGCAAAAAAACAATTGTCTTTTGACCCCACTTGCTTTCTCTCTCTCTCCCCCGACGGAAAAAATGGAAAAAACATCATCATCCATAGCATATCTTCCCATGACACAACAACAAAGACATGGTAAAAGCATTGTTTCTTTGAATATAATCTATTCACAATCTTAAGAAACGAAACAAAACAAAAATGCAAAAACCAATAGAAGGTCGAGGAGTAGGAGGTGGAGGTGGAGGTGGAGGTGGAGGTGAGCGAAAAGGAATGAAGTCAATGGAGTTGGATCTTGATCTCGATAACTCTTGGCCTTTAGATCAGATCTCTTTCATGTCCTCAAACCCCATGTCTCCTTTTCTTATTTCTACTTCTACTGAACAGCCTTGTTCTCCTCTTTGGGCTTTCTCTGATGCCGTTGATGATAGACTTGCTGCTACTGCTTCTGGTCAGGCTTCCCCTGCTCTCGCTGCTGCCGCTGCCCCCCGCTTGCCTGATTATCCTATCTTACTCACATGTTAGTCACGTGTTTTGCTTAGTTTTCTTTTCTTTAATTTTTTTTTTTTCGTGAACTTTGGTGTTTTGTACGTGAATGAATGAGGGGTATTAAATGCTAAAGTTGCTTTCTTTGGCTGAGAAGAGGTGAAAAAGTTGTAATTTTAGCTTTCTTTTGGTGGGTTTTGTGTTAGAAATGATTCGACTTTTTCCTCTTACTTTCTCAGATTGAAAAGTTTGTGACTCTGTGTGTGGTAGTGAATGTGGAGAGAGGGAGAGAGAGAGAGAGAGTTGATATTGGGTTTTCTTTTCTGTGTTGAAGTTTTATTGCCTTTCTTTTGGTCATGTTTGGTGCTTTTGATTGGTTAATTTGAGTTTTTTTGATGTGATCATGTAGTATTTATTTTGTTTTGCTGACTGTATTGAGGGATTGAAAACTCATTGGTGCTTGAATTTGATTAGAATTTTCTCAAGGCAATCTCTATCACAGAAATTGGAACTCTGGGAACATGATTCTGCAAATGCCACCACTTAAAGCAATAGAAATGAAACATAAACATGATCTCCAGTGTTCTGGAAGATGAGAAAGCCTAAAACTAAGAAGAACAAAAAAGTGATGCCATTAATTTGTCTGTTTTGATATGGCTTGTAAATTTTTTGTTTTAATAGTGATTGTTTTTTAAAATATTTTTTATTTAGAAATATATTAAAATAATATTTATTTTTTAATTTTTTAAATTTATTTTTGATATCAACTTACAAAATAATCTAATAATCTGTAAAATTAATTTTAAACCAAAAAAAATTAAATTTTTATAAAACGCTATTTGGGCTGGGTTCCTAAACGGCAAGTAGGCTGCTCTTCCTCTTTCACCAGTTAACTGCATCATTTAGTTTTTTGCAGTTTATCTTCTCTATATAGTACTACAACTCATTAAGCACTATCAGGATGGTGATCATTTGTTTGTTTTTTCTTTTCTAACTTGGAAATTTGCTTAATGCAGGTAATCCAAATCTGATAACCGAAAGCCAAGGGGAAAATGATGATAACAGTAAACTTCCTTCTCCATTTTTGGGATTGATGCCTATTGACAACCCAGATGGGTATTGTATGATTAAAGAGAGAATGACACAGGCCCTAAGATATTTCAAAGAATCAACTGAACAACATGTTCTAGCTCAGGTTTGGGCACCTGTGAAGAATGGGGGTCAACATGTATTGACAACTTCAGGGCAACCCTTTGTTCTGGACCCTCATAGTAATGGACTTCATCAGTATAGGATGGTCTCTCTCATGTACATGTTCTCTGTGGACGGCGAGAGTGACAGAGAGCTTGGACTCCCTGGCCGTGTTTTCAGACAAAAATCTCCAGAATGGACTCCAAATGTTCAGTATTACTCCAGCAAGGAGTATTCACGGCTTGATCATGCTCTGCGCTACAATGTCCGAGGAACATTGGCTTTGCCGGTCTTTGAACCTTCTGGACAGTCTTGTGTTGGTGTTCTTGAGCTCATTATGAATTCACAGAAGATCAACTATGCACCTGAGGTTGATAAAGTGTGCAAGGCACTTGAGGTTGGGTTTCATTTCCCCTCGATATGCACATTAATCACATGTTATTTCCTTTCCTAATTGAGCTAGGAGCTATCTTTTAATTTTTAGTTGGATTTCCTTTGGAAAACTTGGATATATGATTGGCAAATAATACATATTGACATTCCCCAGTCACATAATTTCAGTTATTCTGCAGGCAGTAAATTTAAAAAGTTCAGAGATATTGGATCCTCCAAGCATACAGGTGAGCTGTAACGATATATTTTATGTAAAATCTGGTATTGTTGGGAGAACAACCAGATAAAACTTGTGCTCTTCTTTCATTTCTTGCCCCTCTATTCTCACAGACGTATACTTGGCACTGCTTTTAAACCAGATTTGTAATGAAGGTCGCCAAAATGCACTGTCTGAAATCTTGGAGATATTGACAATGGTGTGTGAAACTCATAAATTGCCCTTGGCTCAGACATGGGTTCCATGCATACATCGTAGTGTCTTAACGTATGGTGGTGGACTGAAGAAGAGTTGTACCAGCTTTGATGGCAATTGCAATGGCCAAGTCTGTATGTCCACTACTGATGTGGCATTCTATGTAGTGGATGCTCACATGTGGGGTTTTCGGGAGGCCTGTCTTGAGCATCACTTACAAAAGGGTCAGGGTGTTGCTGGGAGGGCGTTTTTGTCCCAGAACTCATGCTTCTGCCCAGATATCACCCAGTTCTGCAAGACTGAGTATCCTCTAGTACATTATGCACGCATGTTTGGATTAACCAGCTGTTTTGCAATCTTCTTGCGGAGCAGTTATACTGGAGATGATGATTATATTCTTGAATTTTTTCTGCCCCCTAGCATCACAGACAGTCACGAACAGAAGACATTTTTAGGCTCCATATTGGCAACAATGAAGCAGGATTTCCAGAGTCTCAAGGTTGCTTCAGGGATGGACCTTGAAGAGGAAGGATTTGTAGAGATGATTGAAGCCACTACTAATGGGAGACTTGAATGCATTCAGATACCCCAACCTACAAAATCTCCCCCTGGTGATAATATGTTGCCAAATGAAGGACACATTGAGCAAATTGATTCAGAAAAGAACAAGTTAATGTTTGACTTGGATGTCATAAAAAATGGAGGCAGTGCTGTTCAAGCTGACAGAAGACAAAATCCTCCATCTCATCCAGAGAAGAAAGAGACAAAAAAGCCAACAGAGAGGAAACGCGGAAAGGCAGAGAAAACAATTAGTCTAGAGGTTCTCCAACAATATTTTGCTGGAAGTCTGAAAGAGGCTGCAAAGAGACTTGGTGGTACGATTACACACTTAAAAATTGTTACTTGCAATTTTCTCTTGTCATTGCAAAGATGCTGATTTCTTTCTTTATAAATGCTGGTTAATGTTGTGATATAGGATGTTATAAATGGATTTTTCTTAGACAATTTCTTGTGTCACACTTTACAGTTTGCCCTACTACAATGAAGCGCATTTGCAGGCAGCATGGGATCTCCCGCTGGCCATCTCGCAAGATCAACAAGGTTAATCGTTCCCTGTCTAAGCTAAAGTGGGTAATTGAATCAGTCCAAGGCACTGAAGGAACATTTGATTTACCTCCTCTTACTACAAGTCCATTTCATGTTGCTGACGGCACCATCTCGTGGCCTTCCAATTTGAATGGGAGCAATCACCAGAACTCACCAAACTCTAAACCCCCTGAAAATCATGGCAACAGGAATGGATCACCTACCTGTAGAAAACCAGGAAGTGATGGGCAGGCTGGTTTTGAAGATCAATTGCTAGGATATAGAATATTGAGTCAAGAGAAACTCACTGTGCAAAACAGGTTTTCACCAGAGTTAGGTCGAGGCTCAAACAGATCCAAAAAAAGGAGTGGCTCAAGGGATGGGAGTGCAGGGACTCCTACTTCTCATGGCTCATGCCAAGGTAGCCCAGAAAATGAAAGTGCACCTGTAAAGGACCCATCTGTTTCTCCTGTCCATGAGCGATGTATTAAAGCTGGGGGATCACCTGAACTGTCTCTTCAACAAACCAAGGAACAAGATCTGTCAACTGCATACTCAATACCTGATGCTCTTGTTGCAACAGAAGCCCATGAACCGTTTGGTGGAATGCTAATAGAGGATGCGGGGAGCTCGAAAGATTTGAGAAACCTTTGTCCTGCTGTGGCAGATGCTATTGTGGATGAACGAGTTCCAGAATCTAGTTGGACAGATCCTCCATGTTTCAATATGCTTCCCACACAAATGTTTGCTGCTCCTTTGCATGCAATTCCGCAGGCAACACCTAGGCAAGAAATGAAGAGTGTAACCATAAAGGCAACATACAGGGAAGACGTAATAAGGTTTCGAATTTCTCTGAGTTCTGGGATTGTGGAGTTGAAAGAGGAAGTGGCCAAGAGGCTGAAGTTGGAGGTGGGTACTTTTGACATCAAGTATCTGGATGATGATCAAGAGTGGGTTCTGATAGCATGTGATGCTGACTTGCTGGAGTGCATGGATGTTTCAAGGTCATCAAGCAGTAATATAATCAGGCTCTCAGTCCATGATGCAAGTGCCAATCTTGGGAGCTCCTGTGAGAGCACTGGGGAGCTATGATTAGGCCATCTTTGTAAATATGGAAAGTTTTGAGCACAATTATTAGATTACTAGGCAAACGAAGCTGTAGAATTTTGGTTCAGAGAAGTTGACTGGATTGTAAGAAATTTTCCTTCGAGTTACAGAGATCCACTTCTTTAGATTTATATACTGCCAGGGTGACTGGAATGACTATATTTGATTACATATATCCCTTCCATGCCGAGGGTTCTCATATATTAAAAGCCTAGTTTGTTTCTTTCAAAGAGTTCGGTGAAAGACCCGAACATTTCCAAGCCAATAGGCTGCTCAGTGAAAGACTGCTGGAACCATTCATGGTGTGCTGATATCTATGGATCATAACTAGACAAGTCACATCATTATTAAATAAATTAAGTGATAAATAAATTGAATTTATATTTTATTTTACCTTTATCATCAAGAAATTAAAGGTTAAAATTATGTTATCGTAGTTTTGAGATGATATGTGTTATCCAAGGAATTTATCTAAAGAGACATATTAAGGATGATAATTACACCTGATCTTGAGGATATTTGGTGTCAGCCTATCCAATTAAGTCTGCTTCGATAAAGATTAAACTGAGTCGGATAAAATCCAACTTAGTTACTGGAGTTGAAATTGGGGGCGTATGAGAGCTTTACCCGACGAGGGTCCTAACCCTAGTTTATTTACTATTTTTTTTTTTTGTTATAAATATATATAGATTTTTAATATTTCAACTTTTTAATATAATGCATGGAATGATATCTTTATAATGAAAGATTATAAAGTATAAAATTGAGATATAGGAGACATATTTTTCTGTATTTTTTATTTTTAAAGTATAAAATTCATTTCAAGAATGTTTTAGAGACATTTATTTTATATTTTTATCTATATCTCTTGAACTAAATATATTTATATTCTTTATGCGTCTTTTCTTTTATCATGGGACAATGACCAAATGTAATCATAAAGTACTCTTACATTACCTAAGCAAATATAAAAATAAAATATCATTAATAGTATTATACTAGATGGGGAGCCACCTATGTTTCAATGGAAAAAATAAATCTAATAACTAGGGTTATAGTCTTGACTAACCAATTATCGCTTGACAAACCTAGTTAAAACCTGTTAATTTTTATCTTTAATTATATATATATATATATATATATATATAAAACAATGTCATTTTTATATTTTTTGTAAAATAAAAAGAGGTTATCTTGGGTCAACTCACCTAACTCAAGTTAATCTAGATCAACTCACTTAACTCATGACCCAAGACTTACTCTGGGTTGATCCTCGAGTTTGGTTTGAAAAATATGCAATATATAGCTTTTAAAATCATTGACATGAGTCATTAGAACGGAAGCACCATACATGAAAAAAAATAAAAGTCCAATCCTCAGCAAATCAAATGTTAAAGGCTAAAATCTGAAAAAAAAAATGCATTACACAAAAAGATTAAATTGAAAAACAAGTTAACAAAAAAATAAAAAATCAAAAGAATAAGGAATAAATTATAGCATCGATTGGGTTGAATAAATTGACTTTATTTTAATGAGGTGATAAAAAAATCTTTTTTTATTGAAAAAATAACCACGAGAACCTGGAAAAAAAACCTTAAGAAATATCTAATTTGATAAATAAAAAAAAAAAGAGACTAACAAACTTGGCTTAAGCAAACCCAAGGTTGTATGATCAACATGTAACTTAGATAATAAAAGGTAAGCCAAGCCAACTCAGCTTAATCCTCAAAATCTATGGTTCAAGTAATGAGAATATGAGGATAACTTGATATATTATTTATTTAAAACCTAATTTGACCCGATAGTGTGACCCATAATAAGAGTGATTCAAAGCAAGGGCGGAGCCAGGAATTTTTTTTATCCTGGGCTATTAAATAAATATATAAATATTTTTTAAGATCGATTATTAACTTATGTACATGAATTTTTGAAGTTAACAGTAAAGTTTTAATTCAAATATACTACCCAAAATATTAAAAAATAAATTTGAAAGTACATAAAATTAAAGCGAAAGTAAAAATAAATTCACTATTAAAGTTACATCCTTCGATGTTTTGTGGAATATAATTCATCTATAATCGAATCTGAATCGATATTGTATCAACCCCTCAACCAGGATAAAATAACAATCTCATGTCAACTAGAAAACAAAGTAATTAAATTTTTTTCCTCTTTCAATTCCTCCTTTCTTCACTTGATTCTTCCCTATATTAGTGTTTTATAAGTTAGACTTTGTAAGTTTACAAGGTTATTCTCTTACTTTTCTTCTATTTTTCCTTGAATATTTTTTTATATTTTTCTCTTACTTTTTTCTATTTCTCTCTCGCCTTTTCTTTTCTTTCCTTTTCTATTCTATTTCTGCCCAGTCGGCAACATATAAAAGGAAGGAGGAGCTGATTTGTTTTATTTTTTAATAGCAAATAATCATTTTACTCTTAATAAGTCATTTTGCTTTTATTTGACGGTCTTTTTTTGTTAGCATTACCAAGCTCCGTTCATCCTAAAATTTTAACCAGATTTTATTCAATATATTTTAAGATCCCTCGTAAAATTTCAGCTCGATCTGATGGTCGGATTGAAAATTACGTCCAATAACGTAAAACTGGTCAAATTGTGATTTTTCATCAAATTTCTAAACTTCTCCAAAAATTATAAAATTTTAACCCAAGATAAATCATCATATTAGAAGGCTCTACGCAAATTTTCAGAATTTTTTAATAACTTAATTGAGAATTAAAAGTTTTTTTATATAAAACTAGTAAAAAAATATAGATAAAATCTTAACCTGGGCTAAAGCCCACCTCAGCCTTTGCCATGCCTCCGTCTATGATTCAAAGCCTAGCACTTTGAGTTTATCACTCTATAAAATGATTAAATTATTAAGATCACTTTGAGTTTATTACTTTATAAAATAATTAGATTTTAAAAATCACTTCGAGTTCATCACTCTATAAAATAAAATGTTTTTAAAATTACTTAGGAGTAGTCACTATATAAAATTACTATATTTTTAAGATCATTTTGAGATTGTCACTTTATAAAATAACTATATATTTTAAAATCATCTTTGGAAATGATTAAATTTTTAAAAAACATTTTGAGTTTTTTATTTTATAAAATTGCTATTTTTTCAAAATCACACAAGTTCATCACTCTATAAAATAATATAATTCTAAAATCACTTCTAATTTATCATGCTGTTTGATTCTAGCATTTTTCAATTGATTCTAGTGATTTCAAATCTTAATACATTAATATATTTCTCTAATAATTCTTTAGTTTAGTCTTAAATTTTATCCTACTCGAGGTTAATGAAGGATGAGAAAAGAAAAAAAAGAAAAACAAAAGAGATAGTTGGCCAATTAAATTAACGCACTGTGGTCAAGCTCATAAACCGGATTATAAATTTAGTAATTAATCTAGGTGCACTAGGAATTGTTCAATATATTATTTTCTCAATAAATAAATAAAAAGAAGAAATCGCTGTGAACTCGGGTCGGCTTCAGTCTTAATTAGATAAATAGCATCGCTTAAAAAACCATATTTTTTAAAAGCATATGCTTCTTGGTTTATTTTAGTAAATAGACGCCTTTATTTTTCCTTGCACAATCAGAGCGCGGATAGCTAGCTAGTTTCTTCTCTTTCAGCCCTCTGAACCGTGGCCATTCCGAGAGGAATTTGTCTTCCTCGAGCTGCCATTGACAACCAGCTCTGATAAGCCCACGTCACCCTTGGCCTGCCTTGCTGCTATCTGTCTTTGTGTGGATCTGTAGTACACAGCATATAGGATTAATTGGGCCACTGCAAATAATGCGCCCGTTCCATTGGGAGCCTGAAAAACAAACCATAGGACTATGTTAATTTAGAACACACACAAAGAGAGGAGGGGCGGCGGCGGGGAGATAATTACCAGAATGAAGGGGTCAAATTTGATAAAAGCATAAGCAGACCAGGCAACACCATTGGCAAAGGAAGCAAGGGAGACGAAAAATGGCATGTACTCCACACTTTTTGTAGTAATCACGATTTTCTGCATGATTAAAACAATCCTATCAGTCAACTGAACAAATTATATTTAGCCCAGAATTAAGCTCACAATTTCTCCTAATCTAGCTAGTAACCTCCATTATGAAAATCAGCACACATGGCATTATGTCACAGTCCATATATATTAAACCACAATGAAATTAAAAAGATACATAGAGCAATCAAGATTTAAGGAATTGACTGAAATATATTTGCATGATTTAGGAGACTAACCATGACTGATAAAGGTGAAGCATACATCATGGTGTTAAAAACTATGGCAACAATTCCAACAATGGCAGTTCTCTTCTTGGTGGTATGGACTAGAGTTAGGACCAGAGTGGCGAGGAGAGCGACGGATACAACCTCAACAAGCACAATTTGGAGCACCTTAAACCTCCCTTTCTTGTCTGAGTAAATAAGAAAAAGGAGAAGGTAGACCATCTCAATAGCAACCCCTGTTCCATTTATGGTCCAAACCAAGGTGCTGTTGGGGTGCACAATGGGTAGTCCGTATAAGACCCAAACCATGCAGTTGATCATGGTTGCAAGGTACGGGGCTGGTGAGAATTGCTCCACTGATTTCTTTCTCCATATCTGTACAAAAGTTGGCCTGAGAAAGTCAATAAAAGAAAAAGTAAGTTATTAAATTAATATTCAAAACATGCAAGTTTTACATTTTACTTTCTAAAGAAGGTTCTGGAAATCAAGTCTTTTTAATTTATTTTTGAAGACAAAAACAATAATAAAAGAAAATGCATATGTAATTTGGTCCCTGATGAAGTGGTTGGCCAACGTTTCTAGTGATGTAGCGCATATATATATATATATATATATA
>Ga0325414_1000884_pt1 | contig 27042 bp, 17 predicted proteins | sample PopdelMetagenome_8_FD_206183 | JGI IMG/M metagenome (GOLD analysis project Ga0325414, IMG submission 206183) | Populus deltoides microbial communities from Bellville, Georgia, United States - Leaf-PdKOR-R3 | ecosystem: Host-associated > Plants > Phyllosphere > Phylloplane/Leaf | place: USA... | reverse complement strand
AGAAGGCGATTTGTGCCTAACCACTATTATAGAGATTTGTATTTGAAATTGCAGGATTTGAATCAGGGTTTTAGGTCCATGGATGAGTATTTCAAGGAGATGGAGATCCCAATGATTCAGACCAATGTGATTGAGGGAAGCTACTATAGCTAGATTTCTAAATGGGCTGAATAAGGACATCGTGAATATTGTAGAATTACAACATTATGTGGAATTGAAGGACATGGTCCATATGGCAACGAAGGTGGAGAGACAAATAAAAAGAAGGGGCAGTACATGTTTTAAGACTAGTTTGACTTCATCTTCCTCATTATGGAGGCCAAATTTGAAAAGAGAGGGGGCTGTCCAACCAAAGCCTTATGGAAAGGCTGAACCACCTAAGGCCAAAAAGGATGCTCATACGGATGGGAAAGGTAAATCTGAATCTCAACCTACTCGTGGTAGAGATATTAAATGTTTTAAGTGTTTAGGGAAGGGGCACATCGCATCTCAGTGTTCAAACCGAAGAGTTATGCTTACAAGAGACAATGAAGAGGTTGAATTTGAAAGTGACAAATCTGAAAGTAAAGAGATGCCACCTTTAGTAGATTGTATTGATGAGGAGATTGCATATTTTATTGAGGGGGAGGCCTTGCTTATAAGGTGTGCGGTGAACATGCAAATCAAAGAAGATGATGTAGATTAGCATCGGGAAAACATATTTCACACTCGATGTCACATCCATAACAAGGTATGTAGCATAATAATCGATGGAGGTAGTTGTGCTAATTTAGCTAGTGATACTCTTGAGAAGAAATTGAATCTGAGTTGTATCAAGCATCCCAGGCCTTATAGATTGCAGTGGTTGAATGAATGTGGTGAAGTGAAGGTTACTAAGTAAGTATTGATTACGTTTGCTAAGATGGCACACTTCATTCCATGTCATAAAACCGACAATGCAACTAACATTGCTGATTTGTTTTTTAGGGAGATAGTATGACTTCACGGGGACCCTAAGAGCATTGTTTCTGATAGAGATGTTAAGTTCCTTAGCTATTTTTGGAAGGTGTTATGGGGCAAATTGGGTTCTAAACTATTGTTTTCAACTACTTGTCACCCCCAAACAGATGGACAAACCCAAATAGTTAATATGACCTTAACACAACTTATGCATGCCATCTTTCAAAAGAACTTACAGAATTGGGAAGATTGTTTGTCATTTATAGAGTCTGCATATAATCGCAGTGTGCACTCTACTACTGAATTTCATCATTTGAAATTGTATATGGATTTAACCCTTTAACTCCCATGGCTTTGATTGCATTGCTTGTTGATGAAAGGGTTAGTTTGGATGGTAATCGTAAAGCACAGGTGCTGAAGACACTCCATGAGAGTGCAGAAGCAGACTGAAAAGAAAAACAGTGTGTATGCTACCAAAGCCAATAAGGCAATCATATTGTCTTTCAGCCCGACAATTCGGTGGGGATGCATATGCGTAAGGAGAGATATTCGAACAATAGAAAATCAAAGCTACAACCACGAGGAGATGGGCCATGACAATGCTTATAAAGTTGATTTGTCAGGTGACTATGATATTAGTGCTACCTTTAATATTTCTGATCTTATTCTGTTTGATATAGGTGATGATTCAAGGTCGAATCTCAACACCAAGCGTAACCATGCCAACGACCCTTTGGAGGTGCCAATTTAGCCAATTACAAGAGCTAGGGCAAAAAAGCTTAAAGAAGCATTGAATGGGTTTGTTCATAACATATGGAGCAAGATGGACCTAGAGGAACTTGGGACATATAAGGAGCATGAAGGATAGTTTCTAATTCATTTAATTCAAGTCTAAGAAGAGCTATATTCATGTGGAACAAAGGGCTGATGTGTCCGGCCCCATACTAGCCTTGTTAGGCTGTTTTTTTCCCCTAATGCTACAAGGATAGAAGTCATCAATCTATTCTCTTAATTAATAAAGGAAGTTGGCTAGATCTTGTTCCTAAAGAAGGGAGGATTATTAAATCAGCAACACCTTGATTCTCTAAAGAACTGAAAACGACTTATCGAAGAACAACCGAGAACCTATGATTTGGTGAATCCAACCAAACAATCTCATCCCTCTTCCCTAGGATTAAAATTGGAAGGAATAACATCTATAATTGGGTACCAGCCAATAGAGTGGTCAGAAATTGTATGCTAATCTTAAAAAAATATACATTTTGCATGGAGAAAATTATGTTTCTTGGCTATGTTGTAACTACACAAGGTATCGAGATGGATGAGGAGAACGTTAAAGCTATTTGGGATTGGCCTGCACCCAAATTGGTAAATGACGTAAGGAGTTTTCATGGGTTAGCTACTTTTTATAGGCGTTTTGTGAAAGATTTCAATACAATAGTTGCATCCTTGAATGAAATTGTTAAAAAGTCCTTTGGGTTTAAATGAGGGGAGGAACAAAAATTGACTTTTGTTCTTTTGAAAGAGAAATTATGCTCAGCACCTATTTTCGCTTTACCTAACTTTATGAAAGCATTTGAAATAGAATGTGATGCATCTGGAATAGGAATAAGTGTTGTTTTGTGGAGCAGCCTTGAACTATCCCACTTACGACAAAGAACTCTATGCGCTGGTAAGAGCATTTGAGACATGGCAGTATTACTTATGGCCAAAAAGTTCATAATCCATTTAGATCATTAGTCCTTGAAACATTTGAAAGTAAAAGGTAAGTAGAATAGGAGACATGTAAAATGAGTTGAATTCATTGAAACTTTTCCTTGCGTAATCAAGTATAAATAAGGCAAAGAGAACATAGTAGCTGCACTTTTGCACAGGTATGTTCTTCTAAACACCATGAATATGTGAAGGAATTGTGTGATAATGATTTTGACTTTGGCAAGATTTATAATGTCCGTGGACATTCGACTTTCGGTAAGTTTTATTTGATAGATGGTTTTTTGTTCAAAAAGAATAAATTGTGTGTTCCTGTTAGTTCTTTGCATGAATTGCTTTTTTTTGAAGCATATGGGGGTGGTTTAATGGGTCACTTTGGGGTTCCAAAAACCTTGGATGTATTGCATGAGCATTTCTATTAGCCAAAGATGAAAAGGGATGTGCAACGAATCTGTGAACAATGCATTGTTTGTAGAAAGGCAAAATCTAGAGGACAACCACATGAACTATATACACCATTGCTTGTGCCTACTGAACCTTGGGTAGATATCTCTGTGGACTTTTTTTTAAGGTTTACCTAGGTCAAAGGAAGGTAGACTTGTTTGTTATTTAGAAAGATTGTACATTTGCATGGCATTTCTTGAAGTGTAGAGTCAGATCATAATGTTAAGTTCTTTAGCTACGTTTGGAAGACTTTTTTTGTGGTAAGTTTACATATGTATAAAAAAAGAAAAGAAGGTACAAAAATTATAAGGGACACACCCAAATTTACAATGTAAACGAAAAGCTTAAAAAAAAATAAATGGCCATAAGAAGGCCATAAAACATAAAACTGAAACCTAGCTAGACTAGTTAGAGACAACAATAAAACCAACCAAACATCAGTTTAAGATTCTACATTATTCGCCTTCCAAGCTCTTTGGATCCTAATGTTTTCATCAGTTGCTAGAACGTTTCTCATCAAATTGAGCTTGTCGCGAATGATCCCTTTGATTTGATCGAAGATCAAATTTGAATTTCTAGATATACCTGCAAAGATCATTGAATTCCGTTCTTGCCAAATACAGTACACTGTAGCTGCGAATCCCACTTTACGAGAAAAGTTACTTACAATAACCCATCTAATCCATTCATCCCAGTATTTCATAATTTTAGAAATGTCGCATAAGCAACAAACATCCCACCATATCGCTTCTAAATAAGAGCATGCAAAGAACAAGTAATCTTCATTGTTAAGGAGACAAAGTGAGCACCAGTTAGGACCATGGAGACCAAACGTGATACGATCCAAGCAAGGTCAAATTCAGATTTTGATGTAAAATGTGCAACTATCCAGTTTTATGACAACAATCACAATTCTAAATCCAACCGTTGGATCAAAATGAAATTTTACGTGGAGTCTCCTGACATATTGGTGCACCCTGGGTTAAAATTTTAAGTCAATCTCACTTTGGGTTGGGAAGGCACCGCAATACTGGTCAACACAGGTTATACGAATTTTGTTATTTACTTCCTTTTGACTTGTTGACTTCCTATTTGGCTAGGATTCTTTTCCTAAAAGGATATGGCAGCTTGTTTAGGAATCTTCTAGTTCTGCAACGATCTTTAATGAGTTGAACCATAGTTTCCAAGTGTGGTAAGGATTCATAGATGTTCCAAAATCCTTTTCTTACAAGGATTCCTTATTCATCCTAGCTACAACAAGGAAAAAAGGCTTCAGAATTAATCCTACCTTCAGATCAGATTTCCTAGTTTATTTGGGACTTTTTAATGGTGACAAATATGATTTTAGCATATTTAGGATTGTAATCTTTGGATTTTTTTTTATTTTCTTCTTAGTCTTTGGGTTATTATTACTTATTTGAGTCAATTGTAAATGGGCCTCATATAAGTCCACCTAAGGGGGGTCCATTAGGGTTTATTTAAGTCTAGAGTTAGTATAAATAAAGGCATAACCAGACATGTAAGTTAGACAATTCAGATTAATAAAACTTCTTGTTTGCCGCACTTTGTGTGTTTGTGTGTGTGTGTTGGTGAGATAATCTCCCTTCCATGGTTCTCTAAAGAACTGAAAAATGACTTATCGAAGAACAACTGTCTTCGTGGCGTCATCCTTATACTTCTCGTTCGCGAATCAATATTCATTGGGTGGGGGTTTTCATTTTTAATTGTGGTGGTGCCTAGGTACAACTTATCTTTGTGTCACACTCCTATCAAACCTGATTTACTTGGCTTTCCGAGAATTGGTGTCCAACTTTACAACTTTTAGTGCCATATCTTCCAAAACCAAGTTATGTACCATCTGGTTTGCAACCCCTACTACATCTACTTTTATGATTTTTACTATATTTTGTATGTTTCAGATATAGCACGTCCCCCCCTTTCTAGGTTGGGGAGATTTCACTATCTCCAGACGGGGCGTGTGAATTGCGTAATCACGAGGTTCGCATCAAAACCGATGTAGTTTATCCTAAGTTGTGAGCTTTTGTTCGCCAGCCATAGAAGAAAAGAATGTCTCGAAATAGCATTCTTAATGTCATGCCAATCAACCATCTGATTACGGATTCTGAGTTGCTCCCAAGCTATTTGACCGAGAACCTATGATTTGGCAAATCCAACCAAACAATCTTGTCCCTCTTCTTTTTCTTAAGATTAAAATTGGAATGAATATCATTATAATGGGGTACTATCCAATAGCTTGAGTGGTAGGAATTCTCCATTCTGAGTTACTAACCAACACACTCACTATCACGTTCTTTCCCATACCTGAATTGTAGATGAATCTCTCGTAGTAAGAATCTGCGAGGGGGATGTGAGGATGCCAATTGTTAAACCATAGAGAAGTTTCCCTTCCATCTCCTATGGTGTACTTCATCTTAGGCCATGCTAAAGATTTGAGCTTAATGATCTTTCTCCAAGCCCAAGAGCAATCCGGGGCCTTGATTTTCCAGAAATTTCTACCTCGTAACAGATTGGATCTAATCCAAGGAGACCAGATTGAGCCATTTGAGTTGGTGCATAGATTCCAAATGTGTTTCAACAAAGCAATCTTGTTCCATTATGTTATCCTTTTGATTCCTAGCCCCCCCTTCTTTTTTGGAAGACACTTTAGCCCTATTAGTTCTTATATCTGAAACTGACCAAAGAAAGGATCTCATAATTTACTCTAAATTTTTAATTACTTTTAGAAGACTTTGTGGGGAAAGTTGGAAACTAAACTCTTATTTTCAACTACTTGTCATGGTCAAATAGATATAAAAACTACTGAGGTAGTGAATAGAACTTTATCCCAACTTTTATGTATTGTTATTCAAAAGAATCTAAAAGGTTATGAATAATGTTTGCCTTTTACTTATAATAGAATTGTGTATTTGACCATTGAATTTTCACCTTTTCAAATTGTTTATGGGTTTAATCCATTAACTCCTATGGACTTAATTCCTTCACCTTTTAAAGAAATTGTAATTTTAGATCGTGAAAAGAAGGCAAAGATCGTGAGACAACTCCACGAGACTGTAAACAGGTTGTTTTCCAACCCGGTGATTGGGTTTGCATGCATATGCATAAGGAACATTCCTAACCAAAGAAAATCAAAATTACAACACATACAAAATTGATATTTCATGTGAGTATGGTGTTAGTGATACCTTTAATGTTGCTGATCTTAGTGGAATCCTTTCGAGAAGAGAGGGGATTATGTGAACCAGCCCAGAAACACCAGTAAGGACCCATTACATGTTCTAAATAGTCCAAGACAAAGGCATTAAATGCATTGGTTTTGAAGGTTTCGATCAAGTCGGATTTAAAGGGTCCATTGGAGTATCAAGAGGAGGTCCTAACACATCTTATCCATGTACAAAAAGGACCCAATCCAACCTTATTTGGGCCATGAGGTGAAGACAGCAAAAGAAACAAAGAATCCTACTACAACTTGGAAACAAGGGTGACTACCTTTTCTTTTTGTTTCTAGGATTAATAGGTTGCATGCAAAGATATAAATAAGGCTTGAATCAATTCTGTAATATATTATTTCCTTATGTTCTTCTCATTGTAAAACATGGATTTAACATAATGGGCTTTTATTTAATTTTGCTACAGCCCAAGGCTTGTTTGGGCCTAATTGACACTTTGTTTTCATCTAGAATTCAAGGTTTGTTTGAATTAGGTTTTGGGTTTGTTTTAGTTTAAGGTTTTTGGGTTAATTTTGTAAGTGGGCTAAATCAGTCCACTAGGGTAGATCCATTAGGGTTTTTTTTTATAAGGTAAGTATATTAATTAAAAAAATAGCAAAATACATTAAAGGATATAAACCCTATAAGGGGCATCGACAGACGAACCCACTTACCCTAAACAAAAAAAAATAATATAAATAACCAGGTAAATCCCAAGAACAACTAGGTGAAAATATCCTCAAAACCTAAAGGGTCAAAAATCAAATTAAATAGGATTGAAAACATCATCAGAAAATCCACAAGCAATATGACGAATAGGATTAACTTTTGAAATAATACAACTAATAATATCTCTAAAAATAATCAATCTAGTATGGCTCATCACCATGGAAGCCAGCATTCCTTTCGCTCCAAATATAATAAACGACAGCAGGTAAAAAATCTCATAAACACAGAATTAAGAGAGCAATCTCTACTCAAATCAGAAAGCCAAGAGATGGTGTTCATCCAAGAACAGCGACAAAATGAAATGAGACAACTGGAGCATAAATCAAACCAAATACGATGAGAGAATGGGCAATCAAAGAATAGGTGATCAACATCTTCCCTATCACCACCACATAAATGGCATTAGATAGTTTGAATAACACCATAGCACCTTAGCTTATTCTTAGTAGAGAGAGCATCATGAATAGTAATCCACACGATAAATGAAAATCGTGGAATAGCATGTTTATGCCAAACAACTTTCCACCACTCAACTTTATCCTGAACATAATGAATAAAGTTTCAAGCGCAACGAATAGAGAACATACCCTTCAGGACATCCTTCCAACACACAAGGTGATACGATCCAAGCAAGGACAGATTCGGACTTTTGCGTAAAATTTCCTAACGTCCAGTTTTATGTTATTTAGCATAACTCCAAATTCAACTGTTGGATTGAGCTGAAACTTTTCCAAAAGATTCCAAAGGTATTTGTCTTTTTCAGGATTTCACATGAATTAAAGTTTGGGAAGGAGTTGCGATATAGGTCAGAACAAGCTTTATGAATTTTGTTGTTTACTTCCTTTTGACTTGTGGACGGAAATTTGGCAAAGATCCTTTTCCTACAAGGATGTGACAGCTTGTTTTTGGAATCTCTTAGTTCTATAAGGATCGTTAATGGGCTGCAACATAACTTCCAAATGTTTCAAAGATTCATTAATGTTTTAGAATCCTTTTCTTACAAGGATTCCTTATTCATCCTAGCTACACAAGGAAAGGGTGGATGATGGTATTTAATGACATTTTTGTTTCAAAGAAGGAAAGATTGGTAGGTATAAAAGAGGGAGATTTTCTTCATTAATTGTCCATGCAAAATAAGAAAACCGAGCACAACAAGTGATGCGAACCTCGTGATCATGCAACCCACAATCAAGATTAAGATCTAAACCTAGAAAGCCAAAATAGATTTGATAGGAGTGTGATACAATGGAAACCTACCCAAAACACCAACACTATTGGAATGAAGTAGAATGACACCACGAGGCCAGTTAATCTTTGATAAGTCCAATTCAGTTCGTTCAAGAACTGAAGAACGCAAGAATCACTCTCACATGTTAAAACTGAAAAATTTAGAAGTAATATTCATCAATGGCTGTCGAAATTTTGGTTTCATAAGTTTCAATAGTTCTTGAACAATTAACCTTCAATGAGGTCCACTCAAAACTGACCCAAAAACTGATGTGAACCTCGTGATCACGTGGTCACGCAACCTACACGCAAAGACACCAATTCCTGAAAAACCAAGTAAATAAGGTTTAATAAGAGTGCGACACAAATATAACTTGTACCTAGGCACCAACACTATTAGAAATGGAAAACCCCCACCCAACGAATATTGATTCGCGAACGAGAAGTATAAGGATGACGCCACGAAGACAGTTGTTCTTCGATAAGTCATTTTTCAGTTCTTTAGAGAACTATGGAATGAAGATTATCTCACCAACACACACACACACACACAAAGTGCGGCAAAAAGAAGTTTTATTAATCTGAATTGTCTTACTTACATGTATCGTTATGCCTTTATTTATACTAACTCAAGACTAAAATAAACCCTAATGGACCCCCCCTTAGGTGGACTTATATGAGGCCCACATAGAATTGACTCAAACAAGTAATAATAACCCAAATACTAAGAAGAAAATAATAAAACTCTTAAAATTACTATCCTATGTATGCTAAAAATCAGATTTGTCACCATTAAAAAGTACCATATAGACTAGGAAATCTGATCTGAATGTAGAATTAATTCTGAAGACTTATTTCCTTGTTGTAGCTAGGATGACTAAAGAATCCTTGTAAAAAAAGGATTCTGAAACATTTATGAATCTTTGCCACACTTGGAACCTATGTTGCAGCCCATTAAAGATCCTTGTAGAGCTAGGAGATTCTTAAAACAAGCTGCCACATCCTTTTAGGAAAAGAATCCTAGCCAAATAGGAAGTCCACAAGTCAAAAGGAAGTAAATAACAAAATTCGTACAGTCTCTATTGACCTGTTTTGCTATCCATTTCCGAAATCCGATTGACCTGAAATTGGAACCCAAGGTAGGATAATATGTCAGGAGACCCCACGTAAACATTCAACTCGATCCAACTGTTGGATTGAGAATTATGACCATTGATGTAAAACTGGATAGTTGCATGTTTTACATCAAAATCTCAATTTGACCTTGCCTCGATCGTATCAAAAACCCTAAACTGAAAAGCTCATAATGTGATCCAAACAAGCCTCGGATCCTAGCTGAAAAACAAAGTATTAATTAAGCTTAAACATAAAGAAAATAATAAAATTAACTAATCTGTCATTAAATACCACCAGCCCTTCTTTCCTTGTTTAGCTATGATGAATAAGGAATCCTTATAAGAAAACGATTCTGAAACTTTAATGAATCCTTGCCACATTTAAAGATTATATTGCAGCTCATTAAAGATCCTTATGAAACTAGAAAATTCCCAAAACAAGCTCTCACATCCTTGTAGGAAAAGGATCCTTGCCAAATAGGAAGTCTACAAGTCAAAAGGAAGTAAATAACAAAATTTATATAGCTTGTTCTGGCCTATATCGCAAGTCCTTCATGATACCTATTCACCTGAAATGTTACCCCAACATTGACCAATACCTTTGGAATCTTCTGGGAAATTTTCAGCTCAATTCAATGGTTGGATTTGGAGTTATGATCAATAGCGTAGAACTAGACGGTATAAAATTTTACGCCAAAATCCAAATCTGACCTTACATGGGTTGTATCACAAGGCTGAACCGTATTATTTACTTTTTCAAAACTATTTAAACACATATAACCCTAAATTTCAGCAGCCATTGATGAATAATACTTTTGAATTTTACAGTTTTAACAAGTGAGAGAGATTCTTGCATTCTTTTGTTTTTGAACGAACTGAATCTGACTTATTGAAGATTAAGGGATTCAAGACCAAATAAATCACAATTAAAAGAATGAGCATAAAATTAATAAAAAAATCAACTGTAAAGAGATGAATTTAAAAACAAAATAGCTTGATAAATGATTCAAGATCAACTATATTGTAATTAAAAGAATGAGGACCAAATATAATATTAAAATCATGTGTGAAGGGATAAAATAGAAAAAAAAATAACATAATAAATGATTCATGGCCAAATATATTGCAATTAAAAGAATGAGAACCTAATTTGAGTTAACAAACAAACTAACAGACTTGCTTTATTTTTAAATTGTCAACATAGCTTTCTAGGAGAGAGGAGAAAGAGGGAGGGAAAAACCTTCAACCGAAGCTCTTTCGTGTGTCGTCTCAACACCCGCACCTCACCACCATGATATTTCAAACGCCGCTGAAAAATTCAGAAGTAATTATCATCAAAACTGCCGAAATTTTGGCTTACATGAGTTTAAATAGTTCTTGGAAAATTAACCCTAATGGATCTACCCTTGTGAGCTGAACTGACCTGCATACAAAATTGACCCAAAAACCCTAAACTGAAAAGCCCCTAACCTGATCCAAACATGCCTCAGATCCTAGCTCAAAACAAAGTTTTAATTAAACCCAAACATGAAAGAAAATAATAAAAATAACTAAAGTGTCATTAAATACCACTAGCCCTTCTTTCCTTGTGTAGCTAGGATGAATAAGAAATCCTTATAAGAAAAGGATTTTGAAACATTAATGAAGCCTGGCCACACTTGGAGATTATATTGTAGCTCATTAAAAATCCTTGTGGAACTAGAAAAATCTCAAAACCAACTGCCACATCCTTGTAGGAAAAGAATCCTAACTAAATAGAAAGTTCACAAGTCAAATGAAAGTAAATAACAAAATTCGTGTAGCCTCTCTTGACCAGTATTGTGGTACCTTCCCGAAACTTGATTGACCTGAAATTGTAGCCCATAGTAGGACAACATGTCTGGAGAGTCCACATAAAATGCTAGCTCCATACAACGGTCGGATTGAGAATTATGATTGTTGCCGTAAACCTGGACTGTTGCACTTTTTATGCCAATATCTGAATCTGACCTTACTTGGGTCGTATCACAAGGCTGAACCGTATCAGTTTGCGTCCATCTTCTTGTTCCTCGTGTCTACATAATCTAAGTAAAAAAAAAAGAGGGGGTTATATTTCATCTTGTTACTGTCTCTAATCATATCAGTGTATTAAAAGAGAGAGAGAGAGAGAGAGAGAGAGAGAGAGAGAGAGAGATGGACTAGTTGAAATTTGAAGGATCATTCAATTTTTGCTATGGAAACACAACTCATGGTGCAACATATTCATTGATTAAATTTGAGAGATTTAAACACTTACCCTAAACATGTGAGTGTTGAAGTGTATATCTATAAGAGGACTTATCATTTTGGCATGGCATAGATTTCATTTAAATCCCAATGATTAATTGAGTTTTGAAGTTCGCATGTAAATAAATTCATGGAAATTTATGTTTTTATCCTTCTTGATTGCATTCTTGTTTATAATGCATATATTCTTCAACATTGATAGGAGATTAAGAGATTAGTCATAGTTATTTTATTTATTTAATTTAAGTTTGATTTTATCTCTCCTTTCTCGAGGACGAGCAAGAGTTAGTTTTACTCATATTTACCTAGCATTTTTCCTGTATTCTATATATAAAATGCCTTGATATTCTTTCTTTCATGTTTTGAAGGCACTTTTGGATGTAAAATTCAAAAAGAAGTAAATGTTTTGTCCATAGCTTGAGCTCTAGAGGTTAAAATGAAGTGATTTTAGTGGCATTAAAAAGCTAACATCCATACCTTTCTATATATATTTGGCAAGAAAAGTAAAAAGAGAAAGAGCATGGAAATCGCAGCCTTCAAAGACAAATCTAACATTCTGTCATTGTTGACCTTCGGTCATTTCGACTTGAATATCTTGATCTAGAGAAGTGCATTAGATGCAAACTCAATTATTTTGGATTTTTTACTTGAAGACCTATCAGCCTACCAAATATCAATTGAAAATGAGCTCATATGAGAGAGATATGATTTTTCTAAGGTGATACATGAATTCTGCGAACAGACAGGTTTTGTGAAATAACAAGTCCAAAGTATTTCCCAAAGCATCCAAACCGACATCCAAGTCTTTATTTTGACAATTTAGCTCCTCTAAGTCCAAAGTCAAAGCTTAAAGATTTTATGCAAGACTATTTCTTTTTTTTAAGAAAATAGTTATTGAAATACTTAAATGTAAATTGTCTACTTAAAAAAAAATTATTTTGTAAGAAAGGGGGATTATGGTTTCCTATCAAATTAAAAGAAAGAGAGAAAGGAAAGGGGGGTGGCCAGAAAGAGAAGAAAAATGCACTCTTTCCTCCAAAAAACTCAAAATCATGTATTCTTCTTTCCTTTTGATTAGTTGTTCAATAGACATGTAAAGTTAAGCTCTTTTTCTTGGTTGCAAGGACACAAAAACCTTCAGATTTCAAGAACTATGAGATTTATTTTACCTTTTCTTTTCAGTTTATATGATGAATATGCTTATTTTCTATAATTATTTATTTCAATTGCTAGAGTAGACTCTAAGTTATTATTGTAAACAATCTATTGCTAAGTGTGCTATCAAAACCAAAGTTGTGGTATATAAATTTGTGAAACAACTAAGTTTAATAATCGTGGTGGATCGATGTTATTAATCTTAGGAAAAACATTCAATCAAATCAAACATGTACTGCAAGCAATTATATGTCTAAATTAATCAACTTATCCAGTTTTTAAGGCTACCATTCAATTAAATTACTAGTTCGGAAACTGTGGTTATTTGATGGTTAGGGTTAGTTACACTGCGGATTGGTTAACTAACTAATGCTAAGAAAAGATAAATATTCAGAATATAATAGATGTATTGTTTCAATGATCGGTTCTGATTTTCGTAGATGGACGTCTACTTGAAACCAAGGTTTGTTCTCTTGATAGTTTTCTAATTTATTTAATTTAGCTTGATTGTTTTCTTCAACTATAGCATATATAACTTCAAACCCCCCCTCAAATTGCATATCATCTAACACAAAAATCTGAACTAAACATTCTGTGTGTGATCGACCCCTTATTGCTTTATACTATCTTGTTTATTTAAGTTAGGGTAAATAATTTGTGTGACCGCGACATCACAACAACACTGCAGCAAAAATAATTGAACGGTCAATTTTGTTCTCAGTCATTTTTTCAATGGCAAATGTATCCTATAGAAAAGACAATTCTACCCTCAATTGCATGCTTAGTCAGATTTTTTAGCAAGGGTGAAATTGTCTTTATACTGTTCCAATCCACAATTATTTATCTTTTGATGAAGAGTAAAAAAATTAAGGGCTTCTAATTTACCAAAGATAATTTTAAAAGCTATTTTAAAATTTGAATTTAAAAACCAAATCAAATTTTATTCAATATAAACTCTACTAAGTATTTTATTTTTATATAAACTCTACAAGTAAAAATATTTATGTTTTTGTTATAAAATTAAATGAATTTAACATAAAAAAGAATCAAAACTGTTTTGAAATGAGAAAAAATTATAGCTAAAAATTAAAAATCACGTTCATGAATGCATCTATATTTTTAAAGAAAAAAATAATTATAAATAATACATAAAAAAAAATTTATAATTAAAAGTTGTAATTTTTTCTCCTTCCAAAAATAGATTTAATCCTATCGTATTCAAACTTCTTTAATTTTACACCAAATACATGACTCTTTTTATTTTTTTTGGTAAGTTGACAGATATATTAAAAGAAGAATATACAAAGAATATAAGGGGCATACCCCAGATTTACAATGTGCACGAAAACATAAAACAGCAAATGGCTACAGGAAGCCACAAAGGAGAACACCTCGACTTAACTAGACTTGTTAGGGATACCAATACAACCAGCTAAATATCAATTTAAGAGTCTATGTTATTGACCCTCCAAGCGCTTTGGATCCTTATGTTTTCATCTGTTGGGAGAGCGTTCCTCATCAAATCAAGCTTTTTACGAATGATATATTATATTTGATCAAAGACCAAATTTGGAGTTCTAGACATTCCTGCAAATATCCTTACATTCCGTTCTTGCCAGATATAATACACTGTAGCCGTGAAACCCAATTTACGAGAAAAATTAATGAAACTTTCACCATGCCACGTAATAGTTGCCCATCGAATCCATTCCTCCCACCCTTTCGTCATTCTTGGAATGTCGCATCTGTCACAAACATGCCACCATATCGCTTTAGTATAGGAGCATTCAAAGAACAGGTGGTTATGATCTTCATTATTACGGTGACAGAGTGAGCATTGATTGGGACCATGTATACCAAACCGATGAAGTCTATCCTGAGTTGTGAGCTTTGATTGGACAACCACCCATAGAAGAAAGGAATGTCTTGGAATAGCATTCTTGAACTACACAATGTCATGCCATTCAACAACCTGATTATGAAATCTTAGTTGCTCTCAAGCTACTTTGACCGAGAATCTGTGATTTGGTGAATCCAACCACACAATCTCATCTTTCTGGCCCATCTTAGGATTGGAAGGAATAGCTTCTATAATGGGGTGCTAGCCTATTAAGTGGTAGGGATTCTTCATTCTGAGTTACTAATCAGCACATTCACCCTCGCGTTATTTCCCATACCTGAATCGTAGATGAATCTTTCACCGTAAGAATTCGCGAGTGGGCTGTGAGGATGCCAATTGTCAAACCATAGAGAGGTTGTCGTGCCATCTCCTATGATGTACTGCATCTTTGGCCGTGCTAATGATCTGAGCTTTAGGATCTAGCGCTTTGATTGTCCAGAAATTCCTACCTCGCAACAGATTGGATCTAATCCAAGTAGACCAGATTGAGCCATCTGAGTCATTGCACGGGTTCCATATGTGTTTCAACAAAGCAATCTTGTTCCATTCTGTTATTCTTTTTATTCCTAGCCCCCTCTCCTTTTTTGGAAGACATACCTGTTCCCAAGCCTCTTTAGCCCCGATAGTTCTCATATCTGAACCTGACCAAAGAAAGGATCTCATAATTTGCTCAACACTTTTTATTACCTGCTCAGGTAAGAGGAAGAGAGATGCCCAATAAACCTGGATGGAAAATAAAACTGAATTAATCAATTGTACTCGTCTTGCATATGAGAGAGTTCTACAAGTCTAGTGTTGAACTTTAGAGGTAAGTTTATATTATAATAGAGCATTAATTCTTGTATTGTAGAGTTTGTTGGAGAATAGAACACTTATTCTTGTATAAAAATAAAGTTTGATTTACTTTTTAAATTCAAATATTTAAATTTTAAAATAACATTTAAATTTGGCTATGCCAATTCTTTTTTAGAGAGTCGTAGATATTATCTGCGATTTGCTAAAATGTGCTTTTTACTATATAAATTTTGAATTGTGTTATTTTTTTTCTTCTAATATGCTACTTTCCCAGAAAAAAAAAACTCATGTGTTTTATTTAATCATCTAAGTTGAGTTACATGTATCTTTTAAATTTTATATTTGTTTAAAGTTTATTGTTTTTTCTTTATCATAAGAGAGGTTAAAAAAATCAAATTTACCTAGTAATATGTAGGGATGATAATTTTCACTTGTATGGATAGATACCGACCCGATCTAACCTCAATGAATAGTAAATTTTATAGATAGTTTGGGTTTAAGTAAAACTCAAAAATAAAAAATGGTTTGATTATAAATATTACCCTACCCTAACCAAAAACCAACCCCAAAAAACAACCATAACCTTAAAGTTTGAAAAAATCACATACATATCATATGGCTCTATAATAAAGAAAATTTAGTGACTTCCCTTCCTCTAATCTCTCTTCCTCTACCTCTCTTCTCTTATGCTAATTAAATTGTTGGTTGGCTTCATAGTTTTATATAATAGAAAAATTAACCAATTGAATTTTGTCATGTTGTGACTTGATTCATTGCATATTGGATTGGCAAGTGGAATTTGCTTTGGGTATGACATTATCACATGGGTTTGGAGATTTTTCCAGTTTGTTCAATACAGATATAGAAGTTCTTGGAATTTATCTGGTCTGACATTTGGGTGACGATTGCTTTTCTGTTCTTTTCAGTTTGTTCAATATAGATCCAAAGAAAATGAAATCAACAATGAATTATGAATATTGTTGATTTATTTTTAATTCTATTTTTTAATTTTAAATTAATCTTTATATTTATTTATCATATAACTAAATTGAAAAAAATTATTAAATTCATTAAAGTTCATGAAGTTTGATAAGAATTTAAAAAAATATATCATTTTTTATGTTAAAATTTGTTTAATTCAACTAGTAACGTAGTAACCAAATCATAAATGATGAAATTGAAAAACAATTTCAATTAAAAAAATGATAAGAATAACTAAAAATAACAATTAAAAGAATGAGGATCATATTTGATATAAAAATAAAATGTCAAGGAATGAAATCCAAAGACAAATTAATTCAAGAACAAAAACATCATAATTAAAAGAATAAGGACCAAATCTAATATAAAAATAAAGTGTAAAGGGATGTAATTGAAAAAATAATTAACTTAATAAATGATCCAAGACCAAATACATTGCAATTAAAAGAATGGAGAACAAACTTAATATAAAAATAAATTATCAAGGGATAAAATTGAAAAAATAAATTAACTTAATAAATGATTCAAGACCAAATACATTGCAATCAAAAGAATGAGGATTTAATTTAACTTAACAAACAAATAGCTAGACTTTCTTTTTCTTCTTTTTTTTTTTTGCGATGGTCAACATGATTTTCTAATGTGATAGAGGTGGTGAGGTGCATCGAATGCTGCCCTAGACGGCGGTATTTGATGATGTGTGGGCGCTGCACGCACCACCCAAAGGGCACAGGCGACGTCCAATTGCTGGCGCGTGTTATGCACACGCCAACCTTGCCCACCAAAAGCAAGGTTGTTTGGTAATTGTATTGTAAAAAAAACATAAAATTACTAATTAACACCATTCCTTAATCTAATTACTAATAAGTCTCATGAAAAAGATTTTTATACCTCTAAAGCCAACCTTGCCCACCAAAAGCAAAATCAAGCTTTCCATGTAGATTCACACATTAAAGGAAAACTATATTCATTAGCACTTGCATTTCACTTTGCCCGAATATATGTACAAAGTGCACAAACATTAAACAAAGTCAATGGCAAAATTACGTTTTCATTGTAGATTCACATAGTGAAAGCCTAATCTCTTTTATCTTATAACTAGTTAGGTGGCTCAAGTTGCACAACGGGCTAACCTTTGTTTTGGCATAAAAATTATCAAAAAAAGTTCATTTTTTTTAAAATATAAAATATAATATGTAATTAACTCGAGTGAGTTTAATAAACTCTGTTAATTTAATAATATCATTAGAAAACAAGATACTGACAACAAACAAAATGAAAAAAACAACGATTCAATGCTAAAAATGAACGCTTGTCAATATTATAGAAATATATCTTCACAATATTCCAAAAACATCACAATAATTTTATTTGTTAACAAAGTAAAAATTAAATGAGAATAGGATAATTTCATAGAAAAAAATAAAAAAAATATTAATATAAAAAATAAGACAAAAAAGTCAATTATTGTTAACTTTTTAAACCTTGACCCCAGTCTTAAGACTAAAAGCACCATATATGAAAAAATTGTGAAGGTTAAAATAATAAAAATAAAACAACACAAAAAAATCCAAAATAAAAAAAACTACAATAAAAATAATGAATTTTAAAATTGCAATAAAAAATAAATCAAAAGGTAACAAGAAAATTTAAATTTGAGAGTTAAATTCAAAAGAATAAAAACATTAATAAAAGGATAAAAATCAAAAGAACAAAAACAAAAAAAAAATACACTATAAACTTGGATTGAAGGGTGAAATTAAAAACAATGAAACTTTCACAAAAAATCAAGGAAAAAAAATAAAAAATCATAAGAATAAGCAACAAATCATAAACATCAAAACATAATAATTTTTTTTGAATATATATAATTCTTCAACGTGTTCTTTTACACTAAAAAAAAACTTCTAAATATAAATTGAAAAACTTATGCACGCATTTAATTAAATAACCCAATAACTATTGTGTAAAGCAATGAAAACAATTCATCAACAATAAAAAAAATTGAAAAAAAGGGTGAAAAACAAAGATTAAGAGATCTAACATCGCAATATCGGTAATTTACCTGACTATATTTAATGAATTCCTTTATCAAAATAAATTTGTAATAGAAAAACACATAAAATTTATTGTTATTCAAGGTTATACATATGAAAAATCTTATATAAAAAAAAAATTTAATATATATAAAATTAAGAAAAAATTACAGACGAATCATACTTACCTCTCTAAAAATTAAACACACCTAATGTCATTTAACAATAATCATAATCTAATTAAAACACAAGCCTAAAATGTATTTGAAAAAATATACACAAATAATGCATTATTTTAAAAAAAACTAAAAATTTTAAAAAAAGAGAATAAAAAAAACCAGGCTAGGCCTGGCCCAATAAAGCAATGGCCCATGTGCAGGCCTTTATTTTTTAAAAAAGTTTCATCCAACAAATTATTTTTAAAAAATGACATGTCGCCTACGTCAGCAGACGACGTGTCGTCTTCTCAACCTAGAATCCAATCACTGTGGTAGTCGGGAAAACAAAGTCATTTGCTTTTTTTTTTATATATATAAGAAATGTCATTTTCAACCCATTTTGACCCAAAAACACCTAGAAAACACCTTTGAGACCTTGTTAAATCAATTCATGGCCACCAAAAAGCTAATAAATTGACCTAAAATCTATCCAAAACAAAAATTCTTCTCAAGCTCAGATCTTATTGTTTTAAGTGTTTTCAAGGTAACAAAAAACACATAAATATAAACCCTCTTATCATATGGAACCTTTTGACACAAGAATCAACTGTTTTGGTGGCTAAAATCTTCTTCAATAACTACTTTCTCTCTTAAAATTCAGTGACTCCATTTCTCTCTTCGCAACATAAATGGACTGGAAAAAGAAAAAAGAAAAATGAAGTTTGGCACCAAAATGTATTGTCTTCAAATTCAAGGGGTTAGTTACCTAATATATAAAAAAATATGAGTGATTAAAATGAATGTTTCAATGAAATTTTCAACCCGCCCCATGTTATGTGAAATTTTCACTTTAGTCCTTTAACTTTTAGTTCAACCCATCCTCTTAAAAACATATGCTATTAGAGGCTAATTTGGGATAAAAAATATCAAATTGTTTAAAAGAAAAATATAAGGATCAAAATAAAAATTATTAAAAAATACATTGTTGAAATCCATAATATATCATGAAAGAATGCACAGTATTTCAAGCACAGTAACAAACTGATGCCTTCTAGTTATACTTAATAATGCTTTCTAAGTCGGTGGGAGTATGTTTATACAAGGGTCCAGTACATTGAAAGGGGTGACAATTCTAATCACGTGGTATGGGACCCAAGCTTAGAAGTGGATTGACAGTCGAAGACAAGGTAAGTTTCATCGAGAATTTATGATAAGATGTTGCAGCCTGAAGGGTACCCTTTCACTGTCTATGTAAAAGTTCCCATTCGTACCGTGATTGTCGGCAAGATCTATGTTTATATTTGGTACTTTGAGTGGGACGTTTGCGGGTCAAATTTCTAAACAACATTCTAGGATGTAAGATCCCATTGTTTCATAGCAATTCTACAAGTAAAATTTTGAAAACTCGAATTCTGATGATAATTTACTCAAGGAGGAAAATAAATAGCAAATGCCAAATCACCATATTTAAGAACTATCAAAGTATTTCGTCCATGCATTGAAATTATTTTATGTTTTTCTGAAAACGTAACTATCATATTTGTTAAATATAAATAATTAAATTTAACTTGAATGAGTATAATTTAATGTATTATAAAAATGATAATAAATTAATTTTAATTTTTTTATTCAATTTAATCATTAAATTTTAAATCAATAGTTACATCTCGAATATAACCATTTGTTTCTTATATAAAATTCATTCATCAATGCATCAAGAAACATTGCAAATATAAATAGAGCCTTTGTAATAGCTCATATTCATTATGTGTGTTTGGTTTAAAGTATAATTTAAAGTGTATTTGTATTGAAATAATAAAAAAATCAAATATTTTATGTTAAATTTATACTTATTAAGATACATAATTATTATATATAATAAATATATTTTTCATATATTAATATGCTAAAATTATATGGTACACATTATAAATCTTATCATAAATTCCGAAAAGATGTAGACTGCAATTGAACTTTTCATAAAGCCACGATGATGGTGAAGTATTTTGATATAAACCCCACAACAATAGTAAAGGATTTGGTTCCTGCGTTAATATATGGGATAAGGCTTTTTTTTTTCTTAATGCCAAAAAAATGACATTGTTAATTTTTTTCTATCATTAAAAAAATAAATTAATTGCAAACTCAAAAGTTTATACGATTGTTTAATAAAATAAATTAAAAATTATATATGTTAATAAATATATTTTTTTTATTTATTCCAACCAAAAATTAAGTCAAAAAACTGAAATAGATATACTATTTATTAAAAAAAAGAGACTGAATATTTATTTTAGTTTGAAATTAGGTCTCCAAAGTTTTAATTGGTTTGGATTAATAAAATTTAATTTATTTTAATTTTGTCAAATTGAGCATTAACTCGATATAAAAACATATTATTAATACCATGAAAGTCTCATGTAAAACCAATTAAAATAAAAATTAAAATCAATCTCAAGTCAACTTAATGTGAAAAGATTAAGTTAGAAATAAAAAAAGTCAACTTACAAAAAAGAAAAGAAAATGAAAGAAAAAAGAAAATATTATGGATAACCATTACAACCCACAATAAATTGTGTTTTTCTTCTATGTTGCATTTTCATTGTTTTTCTAATAGTTCTTTCATCTTGCATTGTCTTTCATGTTCATGATTCAAATATCGTTTCATGAATTATCGAGTGTTAATTTTGCAAAACAAATTATAATTGTTAAATGAAAAACAAAAGGACTCAATAAAAAAATAAAAGAATGCAAATGATTTTTTTCTAAAAGGATCCAATAAAAAAAGGATACAAACGAAGAAGAAAACTTGATGATACGGTTCAGCCTTGTGATACAACCAAGTAAGGTCAGATTTGGATTTTGACGTAAAAAGCGCAACACTACTCTTAGTGAACCATAAGCAAACCTCCTTAGAATCAATTGAAACTTCATATTCTGTATACTGGGGATGATATCGCACCAAATATTAAATTTGGGCTTATTTTGATATCGTCTTCTTGAGGTTTTAATTGGAGGTTTAATTTTACCGCAAACTGATCATACACGGGGTTTGGGTACCTAGACATAATAGAACGACCTGTAAACTGAGATTCTTGGTATCCTAATATTATACATTAAATTCTAGGTTATTTGGATTGTGTTTTCTATAGTTTTTAGAATCAGGTTTTTGTCTTGTTGTAACAATTTGTTATGCGTTGTCTTTCAAAACTTGTTTTGTTTCTGTTGATTTTGTTCCTTCCAGTATATTATCATCGTATTTGGGATATTTGGCTGTTGTTTGAGTCATTCTCATCAATTTCATATTTGTTTGTTCTCGATCAGTTCTGGCCCAAACAAAAGTCAGATTTGTAATCTCGAGTCTAAATCAGTGTTCTTCCTATTATAAACTATATTCTTGTCTTCATCTTCTTCTTTTTCCCCCCTTATTTGTGTCATATATTTACCAAGGGAGAGGGAACAGAGGAGGATTGTAGATCAACGATGTGAAAAACTAAGCCATGGTTTGGGGGTTTTGGAACGAGAAGTTGATAAGTGTAGAAGATTATTCTATGATCTTCAAGCTTCATGGGAAAAAGAGGTACAAAGCCAAAAGAATGAAAGCCGAAGGAGAGCCGCTGTGGTTATTTTTCAAAAGTATGTATGCAAGTGGTTAGTATGGCGTGCTTATTTAAAATTCTTGTCGGTCATTACATCTATATAGTGTTGTTGGCGAAAGGTGTTAGCAATAAGGGAATTTCGAAGCCTTAAACAAGAGGCTACTGAAGTCGCTACTAATCCTATTCAAGATTCGAGGGTGAATCTTCTTGAAGAGGGAGGGAAAGATACGGTTCAACCTTATGATACGACCCAAGTAAGGTCAGGTTTGGATTTTGGCATAAAAAGCGCAACAGTCCAGGTTTACGGTAATAGTCATAATTCTCAATCCGACGGTTGGATCGGGCTAAAGTTTTATGTGGTCTCTCCAGACATGGTTTCCTACTATGGTTTAAAATTTCAGGTCAATCGAAGTTCGAAAAGGCACCACAATACTGGTTAACAGAGACTGTACGAATTTTGTTATTTACTTCCATTTGACTTGTGGACTTCCTATTTGGTTAGAATTCTTTTCCTACAAGGTTGTGGCAGCTGGTTTTGGGAATTTCCTAATTCCACAAGGATCTTTAATGAGCTGCAATATAATCTCCAAGTGTCGCAAGGATTCATTAATGTTTCAGAATCCTTTTCTTATAAGGATTCCTTATTCATCCTAGCTACACAAGGAAAGAAGGGTTAGTGGTATTTAATGACACATTAGTTATTTTTATTATTTTCTTTCATGTTTGGGCTTAATTAAAACTTTGTTTTGAGCTAGGATCCAAGGCTTGTTTGGATGAGGTTATGGGCTTTTCGTTTAGGGTTTTTGGGTCAATTTTGTATGGGGGTCAGTTCAGCCCACAAGGGTAGATCCATTAGGGTTACTTTTAAGAACTATTTAAACACATGTAACCTATATTTCAGCAGCTTTGATGATTATTACTTTCAGATTTTTCAGTTTTAACGTGTGAGAGTCATTCTTGAATTCTTCAGCTCTTGAATGAACTGAATCTGACTTATCAAAAATTAACTAGCTTCATGATGTCATTCTACTCATTCCAATAGTGTTGGTGCCTTGGGACAAGTTTTCATTGTGTGACACTCCTATCAGACCTATTTCGGCTTTCCGGGATCAGATCTTAATCTTGATTGTGGGTTGCGTGACCACGTGATCACGAGGTTCGCATCACTTGAAGACTCCAAGTTTTTTTAATATATATAGTATAATAATCATAACTAAAATAAAATCTAAAAACTATGATCTAACCATTAAAGTCTCTCAAGGCAATTTTAACATGCTTCAACTTCTTACACAAGATAAACATAGGAGGACCAAAAACTTCCACGTCCCAAGCCTCAACAATTGTCTTATTAAATTGAGGATGATCTGCCCAAAAATAAATAAATAAACTTGAAGGGAAACTTTCTTTTGGGCATGCTCGCTAGTTTCACTAACATCGGAGAATGATTGGATAAGCCAAAAGGATAAAAAGTAGCTTTAGAAGCCGAGAAATCACACGTCCACTTCATATTTACAAGCACCCGATCTAATTTTTTCAAGATAGGGCTTATACAAGAAAAATAACAACACTTTTGAAAAGTGTCTCCATACCTTTTGCACTAACAACACTTTCAAGAAAAATAATTTTATCCATACAAAAGTCACACCTTTTCAAATTAGCATATAAGGACTCTTTTTTAAGCACATCAAGAACATGTCTCAAATGATCTATATGCTCATCAAACTCCTTACTATAAATCAAAATATTATCAAAGTAGACAACTACAAACTTACCAATGAAAGCACGCAAAACATGATTCATCAATCTCATAAAAGTACTAGGTGCATTAGTAAGTCCCAAAGGCATAACCAAGCACTCATACAAATTATATTTAATTTTAAAAGCATTTTTCCATTCATCCTCTTTGTTTATCCTAATTTGATAATAACCACTTTTTAAATAAAACTTTAAAAACATTTTAGAACCATGCAATTCATCTAACATATAATCTAATCTAAGAATAGGATTTTGATACTTTACAGTGATGTTATTGAGAGCTCTGCAATCGACACACATTCACCAAGTCTTGTCTTTCTTTGGGACAAGAAACACGAGAACTGCACACGAACTCATGCTCTGACGAATGTATCATTTCAACATCAACTCCTACACTTGTTGTTAGAGTTCTTTAGACTCTTCAAGACTGCTCCTATAGGCCGACCTATTTGGTATAGATGCTCCTTAAACAAAGTCAATTTGATGTTCAATTCCCCTAATTGGTGGCAAGCCACTAGGAATTTCTTCTGGAAAGACATTTTTAAATTCCTGTAAAAGAACTTTAACAACACTAAGAATACAAGAATCCAAAATATTTGAGTTAAAGTATGCCTCCTTATACACAAGTAAAATCTTAGGCAATTCAGAAAGACAAGCTTGTTTAAATCACTAGATTTTGCAAAGAAATTTAGGTTTTCCCCCACTTTTTTTACACACTCTTCTTTTCTCACCCTTTCTTTCTTCTCTCCACTCTCGACTTCCCTTCTATTTTTTTTCTTTTTGGCCGTGACCTTTCCCTAATTTTTGAAGAGCCAAAACTTTGTCCCCTTTTGTTTTCAACTCTTGGCTCACTTTATTTTCACTCTTCCTCACATTCTTACCATGTTGTTCAACTTATTTTTCCACTTTGGCCAAAGTTGAGTGCTCCTCCTTATAGCTTTTCTTCAATTGAATTTGATCTTCATACACATGCTTTGGTGTTAGCGGGGCAAGTGTATAAATTCTACCATGTTTCTCCAATGAATGCTTGGTTTTTCTATTAAATTGCCAAGGGCTTCCTAGTAACAGATGAGTAGCATGCATAAGCATAATATCACATAACACTTCATCCTTATACTTGCCTAATGAAAAAGAAATTGTCACCTATCTATTCACCCTAACAACACCACATTCATTAAACCATTGAAGCTGATAAGGCCTCTAATGCTTTATGGTATCCAATCCCAACTTTCTAACCAAAGTAACCCTAGCAACATTAGTACAATTCTCCTTTAAGTAATTAATCATTGGCCGAAACCTGCTTCTTCATGGGAGTGGGTGATACAATCCGGGCAACAAAAAAACAATCAGATTCGGATTCTAACGTAAAATGCACAATTATCCAGTTTTATAACAACAGTTAAAATTCTCAATCCGATCGTTGGATCGAGCTGAAATGTTATGTGGAGTTTCCTGATATGTTGTCCTACCTTGGGTTATAATTTTAGGTCAATCAGAGCTCGGGAAGGCACCACAATACTTCAGAATTATTTCTACCTTCATATCAGATTTCCTAATCTATTTGAGATTTCTTAATGGTGACAAATCTGATTGTAGCATATTTAGGATAGTAATTTTTGGATTTTTATTATTTTCTAGAGTTAGTATAAATAAAGGCAAAACTAGACATGTAAGTTAGACAATTCAGATTAATAAAACTTCTTGTTTGCTGCATTTGTTATATGTTGGTGGGATAATCTCCCTTCCTTGGTTCTCTAAAGAACTGTAAAGGACTTATCGAAGAACAATTGGCTTTGTGATGTCATCCTTATACTTATCGTTCGCGAATAAATATTCGTTGGGTGGGGGTTTTTCGTTTCTAATAGGGCTGGTGCTTAGGTACAAGTTATCTTGGTATCACACTCCTATCAAACCTGATTTACTTGGCTTTTCAGGAATTGGTGTCTTTGCGTGTGAGTTGCATGACCACGTGATCATGAGGTTTGCATCAGTAGGTTCAGCAACTTTAGAAGTCACCAAGGGCTTCGATAGCGCACTACCCTCTCTCCTATTGATGCAACCATATTATTCGATAGTTTCACCCACATTGAACTAGTGTTTTGCCTTTGTCTTTTTTTTTTTATATAAAATGCCTTGATATTCTTTGTTTTATGTTTTGAAGGCACTTTTGAATGAAAGATGCAAAAAGGAGTAAATTGGAGATAATTGGCAGATTTGACTTTCAGTCGATGTTTTGTGCAGAGCATGAGCTCTAGTGGTTGAAATGAAGTGATTCTAGTGGCATTAAAAAGCTAACATCCATACCTTTCTAGACATCTAAGGCAAGAAAATAAAATAAGGAAGAGCATGGAAATCGCAGCCTTCAAAGTCAAATCTCGCAATCTGCTAGTGTTGCCTTCAGCCATTCCGACTTGAATATCTGGAGCTACAGAAGTCCAATTAATACAAACTAAATTTTGTTGGATTTCTAACTCAAGGTCTATAAATGCTCCAAATTTCAGCCAAAAACGATGTCATATGAGGGAGATATGGTTTTTCAAAGATAACAACTAAATTTTGCCAGCAAACAGGTTTCGTGAAGAAACAAGTCCAAATTACGTTCCGAAGCATCTAAACCGATATCCAAGTTTTTATTTCAGAAATTTAGCTCCTCTAGGTCAAAGCTTGAAGATTTCATGTAAGGCTATTTCTTGTTTTTTAGAAAAATAGTTATTGAAGTACTTAAATGTAAACAATCTACTTAAGGGAGGACTATTTTGTAAAATAAAGACTAGAGTTTCCTAGGATATAAAATGAATGAGAGAAGAGAAGGGGGGCAGCTAGCCAACTAACCCAAGAGGAGAAAAAGCCCCCCTCCTCTAAGAAACTCGAAATGATGCATAGAAGAAATGAATGTCTTGGAACAGCATTCTTGAACCACACAATGTCATGCCATTCAACCATCTGACGATGACGTCTTAGTTGTTCCCAAGCTACTTTGACCGAGAATCTGTGATTTGGCGAA